>Ga0268262_10002511_pt1 | contig 21093 bp, 19 predicted proteins | sample TergutNc150P3_FD_190354 | JGI IMG/M metagenome (GOLD analysis project Ga0268262, IMG submission 190354) | Nasutitermes corniger P3 segment gut microbial community from laboratory colony in Florida, USA - Nc150 P3 (SPAdes) (version 2) | ecosystem: Host-associated > Arthropoda: Insects >... | reverse complement strand
CGCCAGATACATGGTTTTCTGTCTTGCCAGATTCAGGGTTATACTGGATGCCTGCGCCAGTTCAATTATGGCAATGCCGCCCGCCACGATCAACACAATGGCGATCATCATGACGCTAAGTTTGTATTTAATCTTCATTTATTTTCTCCTTTATATTTTTTATGTAAATTGTATTCTATGATTTTTCTTCCCATCACATAATTTAATTTGCTTAACTTCTCGTAAAGTTCGTTCAGATTGTCGCATATCGTGAGCATAAGGTTTATGTTGTCCTCTGTTTCGCTGTCGTATAAGTTTAAGTCTTTTCCTGCGTCACTTAATGTAGCCCATGAGCTGGGTTGTGACGTTGTGGTTATAAGTATGTCTTCTTCTAATAACTTTTCCATGATAATACCTCTTTTTTCCACATTTCCCCCTGTGATTTTTGGGAGAAAAAATTAACTGAAAAAGAAAGATATCAGGTACGGAGTATCAAAGGAATAGAATTTTTTATTATTGGAACATTGTCATTTTTTATTGTTTTTAAATTCGTTTTTACCAAATACGTTGTAATAGCGATTATTCCGGCAAATGTAAATACACGGAGCAATCTGTTTCGCTGCAGGGAATTTGAAGAACCGTTATCCTTTCTTATTGTAACTCTGGCCAACCAATCAATATTATGGTCTGTTGAGGAATAAAACCTGCCTTGCACCATGCTGTCACTGTTTGACTGTTCAAGGTAGAAGGCTTCGCCCGCTGAAATGGCAGACGAGCCTATTAAGGCAAATATCAAATATACAAGAAGAGTGATTTTTGCCCGTTTTTCCCCAATATTACAAATCATAAATGAATTTTATCACATGCCAGACATTTTTTCAAGTATTTGTCATAAAAAAATCATGAAAAATTTGACCGTTTTTGGAGAAATTGACCATCTGACCGCTTGCAAGTAGTCAGATGGCGCATAATATTAACTTATTTCAGCTATTGGTTGTTTAGACATAAGTGAGGTGCCTAACGCGGCGATAAAATGTATTTTGCCGGACGCGTTTGCCTTAATTTCCAGTTCCATTTTCATGGATTCAATAATTGCGATTTTTTGGCTTGCGGCGACGGTCTCACCTTCGCTTACAGAGTAACGCAGAAGAACGCCCGCTACAGGAGCGACAACTATTATTCCGCTTGACGTTGCCGGAGCAGCCGCAGGAGCCGGAGCAGCCGCAGGAGCGGGAGCAGCTGCAGGAGCAGGAGCAGCTGCAGGAGCAGGAGCCGCCGCAGGAGCAGCAATACCGGCGCCGCTGATTTCGGCGACGGGCTGCTTGCCTACAACACTTGTGCCTGTTGGAGTGATAAAATGCACTTTGCCTGATGCGTTTGCTTTTATTTCCAGTTCCATTTTCATGGACTCTAAAATTATTATTGTTTGACCGTTTTTTATTTCCGCGCCTTCAGACACGGCGTAGCGAAGAACAGTTCCCGCAACGGGAGCTATAACCGTTACAGTCCCGACCCCGCCGCTTGATGGCGCGGCAACTGCGGCTGCAGGAGTGCCGGCTGCTACGGCTACCGTTCCCGCGGGAGCGACGACTACGTCGTAATTTGCGCCGTTTACGTTCACCGAGTAACGCGCGGCTTGTCCCTGTGCGGCGGGAGCGCTCTCGGCTTCCGGTTTAAAGACTACAGGCCCGTTAGCGCGTTTTTTGAAGAAGTCCGGCGCGACTTTCGGGAACATGGCGTATGTTAAAACATCTTCAGTTGTAACAGTACTTGCGCCTAAAAGTTTTTTTGTCTCTTCTTCAAGTTTGGAATACTCTGCGGGAATGTCATCCGCCGGGCGGTGTGTGATTTCTTTTTCCATTTTAAGGGCTTCAAGGGCCTTTTTAACAACATCGGGATTTTTTGAGGCGGGGCATGCGCCGTATTTTCCGGTAACAAGATCCTGGAATTCGCCTGAGAGCTTGTTGTACCTGCCAAAAAGTACGTTAAACACAGCCTGTGTTCCGACGATCTGGCTTGTAGGAGTTACAAGCGGCGGATAGCCTGAGTCTTTTTGAACAATCGCTATTTCCTTGAGTACCTCGTCAATTTTATCGGAAGCGCCCTGTTCTTTAAGCTGGCTTTCAAGGTTGCTTAACATTCCGCCGGGAACCTGGCTCGCAAGGATACGGGTATCCGCGCCGAGGAAGCTTGATTCAAACTTTTTGTAGTTTTTGCGAACTTCGCGGAAATATGCCGCGATTTCGAGTAACAGGGTGGTATCCAGTCCCGTATCGTACTCAGTGCCTTTAAAAATTTCTACCATTGTTTCAGTTGGGCTGTGGCTTGTTCCCATCGACATTGATGAAATTGTAGTGTCTAAAATTTCCGCTCCCGCCTCGGCGCATTTGGTAAGAGTCGCCACGGACATGCCCGTAGTGGCGTGGGTGTGGATTTCAATCGGCAAATCCGTCACTTTTTTGATTGCTTTTACAAGTTCATAGCCTTCGTAGGGTTTAAGAAGCCCCGACATATCTTTAATACAAATTGAATCCGCGCCGGTATCGGCAAGCTGTTTTGCGAATTCGGCGTATTTTTCTATTGTATGGAAGGGAGTTACCGCGTAAGAAATTGTCGCCTGTATGTGTTTGCCTGTCTTTTTAGCGGCTTCTGTGGCGGCTTTAAGGTTGCGCGGATCATTTACCGCGTCGAAAATACGGAAGACATCAACGCCGTCTTTTGCCGCATATTCAACAAATTTTGCTACAACGTCATCGGCATAATGCCTGTATCCTAAAAGATTCTGACCGCGTAAAAGCATCATTATTTTTGTGTTGGGCAGGGCTTTTTTAAGTTTTTTAAGCCTTTCCCACGGATCTTCATTTAAAAACCTGATACATGAATCAAAAGTGGCCCCACCCCATGCTTCAAGCGCGAAAAAGCCCGCTTTATCAAGCTTGCCGCAAATGGGAAGCATATCCGCAGTAACCATACGGGTAGCAAACAATGACTGATGAGCGTCACGCAATACTAAATCTGTTAATTTAACTTTTGGCATTTTTTCCTTCCTTATTAATGTTATTTAATTTTTTCTGTATTCATTGACAGCGGCACTGATAGCTGCAATAACCGCGGAGTTTCCTGATTGTTGAGTACTGAAAACTGCAGAACCTACGGATTGATCATTTTTTTTTTCAATTTCCCCGTGGGTTTTCTTTAATTCTCTGTAAAAAAACAACATCATTGCCAATATTCCGGCAATGATAACCGCCATAAGAAGCATATACGGAACATTACCCTGGCTGAAAATTTGAACTATAGTCATAGATCCTCCAATTTCTCTTATAGTACAGAAAAAAAGATTTATATTCAAGTGGTTATTTCAGTTTCTTTCGCAGTTTACGGCGTTTGTTTCGTTCTTTTGCGGCTTCTTCCTTTTCAGCGGCGGTATTGTCATTTACAGGAGGTTTTTCTTCATCTTCGCCGTACACATAGGTAACCTCTCTATCCGGCAGTCGTGAAGCGATAATAAGCCAAACAGCGCCAAAAAGTATCATTATAAAGCAGAGAATCTGCCCTGTTGAAAAGCTAAGCAGGGGGTGGGCAAAAGCGGTAGGGAGCGTATTTTTTACAAATTCTATACGGTATCCAAGGTCTGCGTCAGGCTCGCGGAAATATTCAATAATGAAACGGAAAAAGCCGTAACCTAAGAAATACAGTCCAATCAGGAAGCCTTTAAAAGGCTTTCGCTTTCGGAAGAACCATAAAATCGCCCAAAGGACAATTCCCTCAAAAAGCATTTCGTACAGTTGGGAAGGGTGGCGGGGCAGGTTTACAAAGTCCCCCGTTATTGCGGTGTTGGTTTTTTCGGCAATGTTCATTACCCATAATTCATTTGTGGGAAGCGGCATAGCGTGGGGAAAAAGCATTCCCAACGGGCTTGTGGTCGCCCTGCCGTAAAGTTCCGCGTTTATAAAATTTCCCAATCTTCCAAACGTATAGCCAAGCGCAATGCTGGTCACCATCATATCGCAGATTTCCCTAAAATTAAATTTTTTAACCTTTGCGAAAATTATTACGGAAAGGAGACATGCGAAAGTGCCGCCGTGGTAACTCATCCCTTGAAGACCGGTGAACTTCCCGTTACGGAACGGCCAGAAAATTAACCACGGCTGTTTAATGTAAATGTCGCTTGTTTCATAAACAAGGGTGGAAAAAAGCCTTGCCCCAACGATTAAGCTCAGTATTCCCCATGTGAACAAACTTGAAAGATCGTCCTCCGACATGGGAAAATGCCGTTCTTTTATCTGCCTGCGGTACACAAGAAACGCGGTGGCAAACGCGAAAATGTACATAAGCCCGTACCAGCGGACAGGAAGACCGGGAATTATTTCCGGTTTTAGCCATGAAGGAAACGGGATTGACAACGGCATATTATACCTTAAAGCCCTGCTGTATGGCTTTGGTAAGTTTTAATTTAATAAAGTTGTTTTCCTTTTTAAGTTTCGATATTTCATACTGCTGGGTTTTTACCGTCTCTATTAAATCGCCCTGATTCATCGCGCCTGAATGAAGCAGGTCTTCCACATAATCCATTCTTGTGTCAAAATCAATTTCCGCTTCAAGTTCCGCTTCTTGGAAACTGTCATCTATCTGTTTGTCGTCAAGCTCAAAATCGTCCGCCGGGCTTTCCAGAATTTTGTCCGCGATACGGTATACCGCCTGTGACAGTACAGCCTGCGGTTTGTAAAGAACAATTGGCAGTCTGGAAGCTAGAGCCGTATCCTGAACTGTGTCACGGTAAATTATTCCCATGTGTTCAATTTTTAAATCAAGGTACTCTTCGCAGGAACGGCGTATCTTCATGGCGACATCAGCGTCTTTAGGCGCGTCTACCATGTTCATAATCAATCGGGGGTGGAGGGCGTTCAGCCTTTTTACAAATTTTTCATGGGAAGCCGGATCGATTTTTTTTATCTGCGGAAGGAATTTTGGAATGTAGATATGCCCGGCCCCTTCTTTGCGAAGACTTTCAAGTTGGGCGCGCGCGGGAGAGCCTTTTGTGCATGAGGTGTACATCAGGCGGAATACTGAGTTTTTAAGGAACACATAAGCGTTTAACACCGCAGTAACCGCCGGAGCCGAGACGACAATGCCGTGGTTGGAGAGTAGGAAAAAATCTAAAATAGACTGATGTGTTCCCGCCCCAAGATCAAGTATAAGAATATCGGTATCGCTTTTTAACGCGAGCAGTTGCTTAACAAGCGCTTTGCGCTGGGATACGGACAAGTTGGCGGTTCCTGGGATTTCATTGTCGCCTGGGATAAACCTAAGGCCGCGCACGTCGGTTTCGGTAATAACGTCGGTAAAATTTGACTTAACATTATTAAGGAATGTCCCAATGCCGGCTTTTGGCGAATGATTTCCCAAAACAAGGTGTAAATTCGACGCTCCAAGGTCAAGGTCAGTCAGAACCACCCGTTGCCCTGACTGGGCGAAAGAAATGGCTAAATTTGCCGCGACTAAAGATTTTCCCACTCCGCCTTTTCCGCTTGCAATTGGAATAATTCTCATTCATTTTCCTCCATACTCAATTTTTTAACACTTTTATTAATCAATAAAACGGCTCCCAAAGACAGTAAATCGCCGCATAATAATAACTCTTCGGCATGTATTGGAAACCCAAGAATTTTCCCAATAATTGTAACTTGCCGACTGGCAATTAACCAGCCCAGTAAAAGGAAAAGACCGATACACTTGCCTGCCGAAAAAAGAGGCAAATATTCCCTGTAACGGTCTGTATCAAGCCATATAAATAACGCCATAATGGGGAATAAAGCCCCCGGTGCGGCTAATATGAGCTTTATAAGCAGTCCCGGTTCTTCGCTCTGCATCATTAAAACAGTAGAAATGCACATGAGTTTTATACATTCAATTAAAAAAACCGTCGGTTTTAGGAACCGAACTATATTCATATATAGAAAATAAAGGGTGTATTGATAATAATCAAGTGGTTAACGGTTAAGATAATACTGGAAACATATATTTTTATATGCTATACTTATTAAACAAGGAGTTTATTTATGAAACTTAAATTAATTTATATTTTCTGTATAATCCTAGTTCTTGTTCTTGGGTGCGCAAAACCGCCTGCTGAAGAAATGCAGAGGGCTCGTGAGGCTGTTTTTAAGGCTGAAAACGACCAAAACGCGGTTCAATATGCCTCCGACACTCTGGCGCGGGCAAGGGATGCCATAAAACGCATGGAAACGGAAGCGGACTCCAAGAATTATGAAAACGCCAAAACCAGCGCGGCGGAAGCTATTGCGGCCGCTGAAAAAGCCATAAACGACGGTAAAGTCAACGCCCAAAGATCCGGAGAGGAGGCGAAATCCTTATTATCCGGTTTAAGGACGGAAATTGATGAAACCACAAGAAACGTAGCTTCTGCCCGTTATTCACAGTTGGCGCTTGATTATAACGCAATAGACAAGTCAATAGTCAACGCCCATAATATGACGGATCAGGCGGAAGTTGATCAGACTATGGGCAGGAATCAGGACGCTTTGGATAAGGCAAAAGCCGTCCGCGCAAATCTTAACGAAATAAATCAAAAGGTCGCAGGTGCGGCAACCCGCAAAAAAAAGTAACTGAAAATGGCTACGAAGGGCTCGATAAAACAACACGTTGTTTCCACTCTTGTTGAAAACAGGGCCGGAACCCTAAGCAGGGTGTCAGGTCTTTTTAGCCGCCGTGGTTTTAACATTGACAGTTTGACCGTCGGCGAAACGGACAATCCTTCAATTTCCAGAATGACAATCGCGGTAACAGGTGAAGAGCGTATCCTTGAACAAATTGTTAAACAGCTTGAAAAATTGGTTGACGTAATATCCGTGAAAGAATTAGACGGCTCTTCCTGTCTGCGCCGCGAAATAATGCTTGTTAAAATCGGCGTAGATGAAAAAAACCGTCCCGCAGTCCTTGAGATAGCCGGTATCTTCCGCGCCCGCGTAGTCGATGTTTCCCAAACCACCATCACAGTCGAAGCGACAGGCAACATGGAAAAACTAAATGGTTTACTTATTCTCCTTCGCCCCTACGGAATACTGGAACTCGCCCGCACGGGCCTTGTCGCCCTAGAACGCGGAACTAACGTGTTGTCAATAAAATAATTTTATTCCATGAATATTTCACACAAAGAACACGAAGTAACAAAGATCACAAAGAGAAGATCAGAGGTTTTTGTACGAAGGCTATATGTGAACTTCACGATAAGATAACGGACAAGAACCCTCGATCTTCCTTCGTGTTCTTCGTGTCTTTGTGATCTTCGTGTGAAATTTTTTGCGATATATGTTATGTTAAAATATGCAAGAAAAATTAGCGGCTCAGGTACAAATGTTTGCTAATCGTTTACAGAAACGGTTTCGTCATCTTAAAAAGTGGGCGCAGAGGAGCGGCGTTGGCGCTTTTAGGCTTTATGACCGTGACATTCCCGAAATACCGCTTGTTTTGAATTTTTATGGGGACTACGGCAATCCCAATGATGCCGCCCTATGCGGCGCACTTTATAAGCGTCCCTATGAAAAAGATGAAAATGAAGAAGAGCGGTGGCTTTCCGCAATGAGGGAAACCGCCGCCGCCGCGCTGGGAATTGCCGTCGAGCGCGTATTTTTAAAACAGAGACAAAAGCAAAAAGGTTTGTCCCAGTATGAAAAAATAAGCACGGAGCGTTTTGAAAAAATTGTAAAGGAGTGCGGCCTTTCCTTTAAAGTAAATTTATCCGACTACCTTGATACAGGACTCTTTATTGACAGACGGCTATTACGCGAAATAGTACGCAAGGAATCAAACGGTAAAAAAGTTTTAAATCTCTTTTCCTACACCGGCTCTTTTTCCATTTATGCGGCTAACGGCGGGGCGGCATCTACGGATTCGGTTGATCTTTCAAATACTTACTTAAATTGGGCGCAAAAAAATTTTTCGCTGAATAATTTATCCGCCGATCTGCTTCAGATTTGGGATTTTTTCAAAGACGGGGCAAATGCGGAGGATAAAGATTTAAATTGCGCCCACAAACTTATCCGCGCCGATGTTCTTGAGTTTTTGGAAAAAGCGTCTGTTGCAAAAAAGCGGTGGGATATTATCGTACTTGATCCGCCAAGTTTTTCCAATTCAAAAAAAATGGAAGGCGATTTTGATTTACAGCGCGATTTAAAGGAACTGCTCGGTAAATGTTTAAAACTGCTTACCCCCACTGGAAAATTATTTCTCAGCGTAAATATAAAACGTTCCGCCCCCACCGTAACTGATCTGGAAAATAGTTTGCGCCCGAATATGCCTAACATCCGCATAACGGACTTGGGGGAAAAGTTGACAGACGAAGATTTTAAAGGTAAAAAACAACCAAAAGCATTTCTTATTATGGTAGTTTACGACATTCCATAGTAAAAAACCCCATTACTATTGCATTATTTCCGAAAAATAGTATACTATTTTTTTAAGGAGTTTTTTATGAAAAGAAAAATTATTCTTTTTACAATGGCACTTTTTATAATAAGCGCCTTGTCTGCGCAGAGCGTAAGCGGCAAACTGACGGTCTGGTCATTCACTGATGAAGTGGATAATATGATCAAAAAATACTTCACGCCATCCCATAGCGGGGTGCAAATTCAGTACAGTCAGAAACCGTCGGAGCAATTTCAAAATTGGCTGGACCCTGTTTTTTATTACGAGCATGGAACGCCGCCCGATGTTATGGCTTTAGAATCCGAATTTGTTAAGAAATATATCGAGTCGGGACTCCTCCTTGATCTTACCGATATTTATAACGCCAATAAAAGCAAATTGATTGCCTACCCTGTGGAAGTGGCGACTTACAACGGCAGGGTATACGGATTGTCATGGCAGGTATGCCCGGGCGCGTTTTTCTACCGCAGAAGTTTGGCAAAAAAATACCTCGGTACGGATGATCCTGCCACAGTACAAAAAAATTTTTCCAATTTAGACCAATTCCTAAAAACGGCAAAACTTCTTAAGGATAAGTCAGGCGGTAAATGCGTTGTTGTATCCAGCCTTAGCGATCTTGTCAGACCCTTTCTCAGTATGCGCACCCAACCGTGGATTATAAACGGTAAATTGGCAGTTGATCCTGTCATGGAAAATTGTATGGATTATATCAAGAATCTTCGCAGTAATGGGTTGGACGGCGGCGTAGGCCAATGGTCAGAAGGATGGTTTGCCGGAATGAGGGGCGAGCTTAAAGATAACTCCGGGAAACCATTGGAAGTATTCGGATATTTTCTTCCAACATGGGGCTTGCATTATGTGCTAAAAACCAACGCGCCCGGCACTTCGGGCGACTGGGCTATGATTCAAGGTCCCGTTTCTTACAGTTGGGGCGGAACATGGCTTGTCGCAAGCTCGAAAACTCAGAATCCAACCGCCGCCAAAGAGCTTATCCGTTATCTGACTACGGACAATGCTTTTCTTGAAAGTTATGCGAAAGAAAGCGGAGACGTTGTTAGTAATACGGAAGTTATAAACAAGATCAAGAACGGTTACAGGGAACCTTTCCTTGGCGGACAAAATCATTATGCGGCTTTTGCCGATATGGCGAAGAATGTCAACGGCAAGCTGTTTCAGGGAACCGATGAAATAGTTAACGATCTGTACAACAGTGTGATTGAAGCTTATGTGAACGGAGAGAAAACCAAAGAACAGACGCTTGCGGACTTCAGGACGCAAACGGTAACGAGTATTGCCAATGACACTATGAACAGATTAGGACTGGTATTAAATGGTGTTCCGGTTGGCGCTATTTACAACAACACTTCCAACAAAACTCCCAACAACACCACTAATACCGCGACAACTAATACGACAACTAACGCGACAACAAATACGTCTAATGTATTTAAATATTTACCGGATATGAATGAATTGAGAGTATATACAGATAAAGGAAAATCAACGGGCGATGTGAGTGTCGATAAAGAAAAAATAAACGGCATTGAGTACAGTGTGATTAATTTAACTATAACGTTATATAAAAATAAAGATTCATGGTGGGGTAAATTATTAATTGATCAACTCATAGTAGAAAAGGCAAAAACAGCTTCGGGAATACGTTTTAAGGTATACGGAGACGGCAAACCTTGGTTTTTGTATATAGAAACAGAAGAAGCTATGAAGGATTTCGCGTGGTTCAATTATCAATTCAAAACAATTAAAGATAAAGTATCAACAATAGACATACCTTATTCAATCCTTACGCAGCCTAAATGGGGTAAGAAAATAATGTTCAATAAAAACTCAATAACCGGTATTTGTATTGGCCGTGATAATAATCTGGTAGGGGCAGAATCATTATCATTAGGAACTTCAACAATTAAAATATTTGATATTGAGTTTTATTAATGTGTTGGGCGGTATCGGTCACAAAGTGGCAGATACCCAACCGCCGGATTGATGATTTTTTGTTATTGAATTATTTCCCGAAAATTTGTATATTTATTTTATACTATGTTGGAAAATCTATCCGTCCGTGAGCGGGAAATTTTTAACTTACTGCTTGAAGGAATCTCCCCAAAAGAAATAGCCAATAAGCTTAATGTCAGTTATTCCACGGTAGATTTTCACCGTAGCAAATTGTACGGCAAGCTGGGCGTTCACAGTATTCAGGAACTTTTTGCCAAATACTCAACCAATGGCAAAGCTCCCCCTGCCGAATCGGAAGCAGACCTGCCCCTTTCCGGGACAAATACGCAAAAGAGATTCAAGTTATTGCTTCTTGTCGGAATAACGCTGCTTCTTTTTTCCGCGTTGCTTATATTGATATTTGTTAAAAAATCATCCGCCCATTCCAAGCCAAAAGGGGTAATGATACCGATTAATTTAATGAGTTTCCGTCCCTCGTCTGACGAACAAGAAGGAGGAAACTCTACCGCAGAAACCTCTGTAACAAGGGAAGAAATTGACGGGGTGTTCATTGACAGCGTTCTAACCTTTAAAACAAATCTGGCAAAAAGAGAAAGCGGCGACGTTATTTTTGCAAATGCGCAAACAGGCAGTTATTATGTTATTAATCAGTTGAGGCAGGCTAACGGAATACGATTTAAGGCGCGGGGAGATGGAAAAACATGGTATGCAGGATTTCATACAACAGAAACAACTAAGGAAACAAATTATGCCAATTATAGATATGAATTCGGAACTATCCGTGATCAGGTTATTGTTGTTGATATACCGTATTCAAGTTTATATTTGCCTATATGGATTAATTATTCGTTCGATTTTAAAAAAGAAACAATAAGGCTCTTTGTTATTGAAACGGCTCTTTCAGTACAACCTTATGGTTCGTCTTATTTACAAATATTCGATTTTGAAATTTACTAAAAACATGGCATTTCTAAAAATTTCAATTTTAGGCTCTTAACAACTAATTTTCGCTGAAACTACAAGAAAACTACAAGAAAACTAGGTAAAAACTAGGAAAAAACTATGTAAAAACCTAGCTTTTTTGTTTTTTTGTAAGTTATATCATAAAATTAGGGAGTGTTTTATGAAAAAGAAAGTTATTTTTATTGTAATTGCGCTTTTTATGGTAAGCGTCTTATCGGCGCAGAGCGTAAGCGGCAGACTTACGGTCTGGTCATTCACTGATGAAGTAGGAAATATGATTAAAAAATATTTCACGCCCTCCCATAGTGGAGTGCAAATTCAATACAGCCAGAAGCCTTCGGATCAATTTCAAAATTGGATAGACCCTGTTCTTTATTCCGAGCGCGGAACGCCTCCTGATGTTTTTGCGTTGGAATCAGATTTTGTCAGAAAATATGTCGAATCGGGACTCCTCCTTGATCTTACCGATATTTATGATGCCAATAAAAGTAAACTGATTGCCTACCCCGTAGAAGTCGCAACTTACAACGACAGGGTGTACGGAATGGCATGGCAAGTCTGTCCGGGCGCGTTTTTCTACCGCAGGAGTTTGGCAAAAAAATACCTCGGCACGGATGATCCTACGGCGGTACAAAGAAATTTTTCCAATTTAGATCAATTCCTAAAAACGGCAAAAATTCTTAAAGACAAGTCAGGCGGTAAATGCGTAGTTGTATCCAGCCTTGGCGATCTTGTCAAACCTTTTCTCAGTATGCGCGCACAGCCTTGGGTTGTAAACGGCAAATTGTATATCGATCCTGTCATGGAAAATTGTATGGATTTTATCAAGGATGTTCACAATGGCAGATTAGACGGCGAAGTAGGCCAATGGTCAGAAGGATGGTTCGCGGGAATGAGGGGCGAGCTTAAAGATTACTCAGGAAAACCATTGGAAGTATTCGGATATTTTCTTCCAACATGGGGTTTGCCTTATGTGTTAAAAACAAACGCGCCAAAAACTTCCGGTGATTGGGCTATGATTCAAGGTCCCATTTCTTACAGTTGGGGCGGAACTTGGCTTGCCGCAAGCGCGAAAACTCAGAATCCGACTGCCGCCAAAGAGTTTATCAGTTATCTGACCACGGACAATGGTTTTCTTGAAGCGTGGGCGAAGGACACTGGGGACGTTGTAAGTAATATCGAAGTTAATAACAAGATCAAGAACAGTTACAGGGAACCATTTCTTGGTGGACAGAATCATTACGCCGCCTTTTCCGACATGGCAAAGAATGTGAACGGCAATCTGTTGCAGGGAACCGATGAATTAATTAATAGTCTGTTCAATGACGCGCTTTATGCTTATGTGAACGGAGAAAAAACCAAAGAACAGGCGCTTGCCAACTTCAGGACGCAAGCCGTAGCTAGTCTTACTAATGAACATTTGAACAGGTTAGGATTGATATTGAATGAATCTCCGTCAACCATCGCTTTCAATAACAATTCTAATAATAGTTCCAATAATACTACTAATAACGCGATAACGACAAATACGTCTAATAACATATTTAAGTATTTACCGGAAACAAATGAAATGAATGTGAATACGGATGTTAATGACAGGGGAAAATCAACCGGCAAGGTGAGTGTTGATAAAGAAAGAATAGACGGTATTGAGTATAGAGTGATTAATTTAACTATTACATTAAATAAAGGCGTTGAATATCCATGGGGTGAGTTAGGAATTTATGGGCCACTAATAGAAAGGGCAAAAACAGCGCGAGGAATACGGTTTAAAGTATACGGAGACGGTAAGCCCTGGTTTTTTAGTTTAACTACGGAAGAAATAAAGACGGATTGGGCGCGATATCGATATCAATTCGATACAATTAGAAATAAAGTTTCAATAATAGACATACCTTATTCAAACCTTAGTCAGCCGGAGTGGGGTAAACAGGTAATATTCAATAAAAATACAATAGAAAGTTTTCTGTTTTCTCGCACTAATGAAATGGGTTTAGGCTCTTCAACAATTAAAATATTTGATATTGAGGTTTATTAATGTGTTGGGCGGTGTCGGTCACAAAGTGGACCGACACTTGAATTCCGTCTAAAGCTGCAAGAAAACTCTGTAAAAACCGTGTAAATCCCTAGTTTTTATTTTTCTATCAGTTATAATATAAAATTGTGAAAAAAAATATTTTTTTAATTTTAACCATTTTGTTTATTGCAACCGCATTAACTGTTTCGTGCAAAGTTGATGACAGACTGCTTTCCGTGGATGAGAAGGGGCGTACTGTTGTAGAACGTTTTGGTCAACTTAAGGTAGAAGGGGCTAAGCTTCTGGCGCAAGATGGCCGCCAAATTCAACTTAGAGGCATGAGTTCTCACGGACTGCAATGGGCGGGGAAATTTGCCAATGAAAATGTTATGCGCTGGCTCAGGGATGACTGGAATATTCAAATTTGGCGTTCCGCATTGTACCTTAGAGAAGGCGGTTATATTTCCCAAAGAAGCCTAAAATTCATCCTTGAGGAATCGGTAGATGCGGCGATAAAACTTGGTATTTACGTCATAATTGACTGGCATATCCTTCAAGACCGCAATCCCAATATGTATAAAGATGAGGCTCTAGTTTTTTTTGCCGAAATGGCTCAAAAATACGGTTCATATCCCAATGTTTTGTATGAAATCTGTAACGAACCAAACGGCTTTGATGTAACATGGAGCGGTTCGATAAAACCATACGCGCAGGAAGTTATTGCCGAAATTAGGAAGTATGATCCCGATAATATCATTATTGTAGGAACGCCTTTTTGGAGTCAGAGAGTGGATACCGCGGCTACTGACCCCATTCAAAGCCCCAATATAATGTATACTTTACATTTTTATGCCGGGACGCATGGGCAGGATTTCATGGATAAGACAAGGTTTGCCGTTGAAATGGGGCTTCCTGTTTTTGTTACCGAATGTGGCACAACCCAAGCTTCGGGCGGCGGAGGGGTTTATGAGAAAGAATTTTTAAATTGGCTGGTTTTTCTTAATGAATATGGAATTTCATGGGTAAATTGGTCTGTAAGCAATAAAGGGGAGGATTCGGGGATATTGGCTTATAATGCCGACCGTAACGCGCAGGGTGGTTGGACGGAAAATGATTTGTCCCCTTCGGGGCGTTTTATAAGGAAAATTTTAAGGAACGAAATTCGTATAAAACAAGGAAAGTAAAATGAAATTAAAAAACAGCATTTTATTTCGTATATGTTTGCCAATAGTCGCTCTGATTATAGCGGTAGCGATTTTTGTTTCTGTCGGTTTATTAAAACGATATGATACATTTTTGTTCTATCAGCAGTTTATAATACTTGGGATATTATATCTGGTTATTTTCCCCAATATTATGATTTTATTGACTAATTGTTATTTGAAAATAACACATAAAAAAACATGGATTAAATGGTTTAAATTGCCGTTGGATTTTGATTATGTTTTTACGGTAATAACAATAATACCGTGGGCATTTATATGTATTGAATTGTTGGTATTTAGCCATTCTCATAATTTCCCGGACATAATTGACACACTAATAATTTTAGTGCTGATTGTTCCGGTGTTTATTTATACCAATAAATTAATAACAAAATTTTTCGGATACGAGGCGGAGATTGACACTTCCCAATTTAATTACGAAAAACAAATAAACCCGAATGATTTTACAGTTCTCCAACCAAAATATGCCCTTGTATTTTATATAATTATCACAATTATGTTTTCAGGCATTTTTGGCGTTTGCATTTGGACGGTTATTGAAAATAACAAAGGTTTTGACGGTTTGCTTGCCGTATTATTATTACTGCCTCTCGCGTTATTGGGACCCTTCCTTATTGTTATATGGAGCAGGTGGAAAATAATAATTAAAGGCAAGCAAATAACATACACGTCTTATTTTAAAAAAACAAAATCATTTGCTTTTAACGACATTACAAGGGTAAAGCATGGAGTCGGATATACGAGAATAGGAACTGTACATTCTATTACGGCATTTAATGAAAAGAAAAAGCTCTTTTCTCTGGGAGACATTTGTCCGGGCTATCGCGCATTGGTTACACGTTTGGAAAGCGAGGGCGTGAATATTGAATGGTGAGGTAAATTAGCAAATGGCGTGGAATTTCAAAAACTTTCAATTTTTCGGGTTTTTTAACAATTAATTTTCATTGAAACTACAAGAAAACTACAAAAAACCTATGTAAAAACTATGTAAATACCTAGTATTTATATTTTTTTATAAATTGTACTATAAAATTAGGGAGTACTTTATGAAAAAGATTAATTTCAATTTATTGGCGGTAGTCTTCGCGCTTGTTATGGTTTTTACTATTCCTTGCGTTTTATCGGCGCAGGCTGGCAAAAAAGGGAATATTAATACAGCCAAAAAGTATCAAAATTCAGCATGGGATAGATTTCAAAAATACGGCGAAACAGACGCGGAAATGTTAAAACTTTATAACCAGGCGATAGAAGAGTATAAAAAATGCATAGAGGCGAATAATAAAGATGCGGGCGAAGCTTACCACAACCTTGGTATAATAGCATTTTCGGGGCCAAAACCATTAAAGGACTATTCTGAAGCGGTATATAATTTATCCTGCGCGGCGGAAATTTACGAAAGAGATAAAAAAAAGAATGGGGAGTTATTATCTATATGTTACAATCAAATCGGCACGATGCTGTATCGGTTAGGAGATTATTACGCGTCTTTTGATTTCTTTAAAAAAGCGTCCGCTCTTTCCGTTCGATTATCGGGAGAAGAAGCGCAAATATACTGGCTGGGATTAGGCGTAGAACAGGATTTACCTAAAGCTATGGAGATTTACAAAAAAGCGGCTTTAGCCGGACGCGACATGTGGGCTAATATCTACGCTTTGGATTACCAGATAAACGAGTATATAAAAGGGAATTTCGGCAACGACGGAATGTACTTATATATGGATTATTTAAACTCCGTGACTATGGGCGAACCAAAAGACACATGGATGTCGATTTTAAAACAATCCGCCGATTTAGACTGGCCGCCCGCGCAGGTTGATTACTGGATTTTCTGCCGAGATAATAAGGAATTCAATAAAGGCATGCCTTATCTGCAAAAAGCGATAGACGCTAACTATGTTCCGGCGTATTTTCACATGGGTTGGATTTATCATGCCGGCTTGAATAATACAAGAATTAACTATTGGGAAGCGAAAAAATGGTATGAAAAGGCGGCAGTGGAAGGATTCCCAATAGCCCAATCCAATTTAGGCGCTCTTTATTATAATAATAATATTTCCTCCGAGAATTTTTCAAATCAAGTAATGGCGTCCTATTGGTGGAATATATCAGCGGAACAGGGCTTTTCCATTGCCATTCAAAACTTGCCGCTTATAGCAAGTTACCGTCCGCCTATGAGCAACCTTGAAGCTTCCATGAAGATATTAAAAAGCGTGGCAAACATAATTAGTACTTCCGTAAAGACTTACAATTCCGTGAATAAATCCAAAGTACAGGGATATGTTCCGCCAAGCGGCAACGCGCAAAGTAATACTTCATCAACAAGTTCAAGCTCATCGTCGTCAGGCAAACAGTGTCCTTCTTGTGGTGGTACTAAAAAATGTTTTTATTCAAATTCCTATGGTTTAGGTATTTGCAGTGGAGGGTATTTGGATTGCGGCATATGCAGGGGAACCGGCATGTATAAAAACAAAGTTTGTACCGAATGTAACGGCGCCAAAAAAGTGAAATGCGGAATATGTCACGGTACAGGTAAATGTAGCCGTTGTAACGGGACGGGGAGAATATAGATAACAAAGAGCAAGGAGCATAGGGAGTATTTATGAAAAAGAAAATTATTGTTCCCAACTTAAGTGATTGACGTTGGTTTAAAAAGAGAAGAAAATATTAATTAGGAGTTAAATGTATGGAAAAGAAAAAAATATTATCAATAGCGGCGGCTCTTGTCGGTGTATTGGCGTTTTTTGCGGTAAAATACTCTTTACCGCCAATTTTAGATAACATAAAAATTAATAAAGACCTAAAAGAAGCCGCGGAATCGGAAAATAGTAAATGTCCAAATACTATCGCCGACGGGCTTGTCATGGAGAAAGTTACTTTTGTTAAAAAAGATAAAAAAGTCATTTATGAAGCCAGATTTATAAATTACGGTAAGTCTGACTTTAATTTAGAAGAATTTAGATCTACCGTAACCCAGGGATTGATTAATGAAATGGCGGTGGTAATAAAATCGGATGATTCATTTAAAGGAATGATAAATAAAAATGTTATTTTTGAATATGTATATTTAGATTATGAATATGAAGAATTAGCAAGGGTAAAAATTTTATTAAATGATCCTGTTACTGCGGTTAAATAAATATACGGAACTTCTAAAAACCTTAGGTTTTTTTAGAGGTTCCACGGTGTTTGACATTGTTATAAGGGAAAAAATATGATTGATTATTTAATTGAAGAAGCGGCTCCAACAATAATTGGAGTAGGGCTGGGTCTTGTGCTTGCCGTTATTTTATTAATTTACTATAAATTAAAAGCCGGGAAAGCCCAAAAATTACATAATTCCGCCGCAAAAAGAATGCAAAAATACGGTGAAGAAGACGGGGAAACGTTAAAACTATATACGCAAGCGATAACTGAGTACAAAAAATGCATAGCAAAAAATAAAAACATAGGCGAGTCATACAATTACCTCGGCAGGATATTATTCACCGGTCCAAAGTCGATACGAAACTACGCGGAGGCGTTGCAGTACTTGCAGAAAGCCGTAGAGATTTACGAAAAAGAAAGAAAAGAGGGGGATTTTATTCCTCATTGTTATAATGAACTTGGAACAGTACTATACCGGTTAGGTGATTATAATTCATCTTTTGCCAATTATAAAAAATCAGCCCTATTTTCCCCTCAATTTGCCGGAGACGAAGCTTTTATGTATTGGTTGGGATTAGGCGTTGAATGGGATTTGCCTAAAGCTATGGAGACATATAAGAGAGCGTCTATAGCCGGACTCGAATTATGGTATAATATCTATATTTTAAGTTATCAAATAAATGAATATAAAAAAGGAAATTACAAGAGCGAGGCATTAACTTTATTTTTTAATTATTTGCACGCTAAAACTATGGGTGAAGACAAAGAGTTATGGATGTCAATATTAAAACAATCCGCCGATTTAGGCTGCCCTCCCGCGCAGGTCGATTTTTGGCTTATCTGCCGTGATAATAAGGAGTTTGGCAAAGGTATGCCTTATTTGGAAAAAGCCGTAACAACTGATTTTGCGCCGGCATTTTTTCACATGGGATATGTATATCACCTTGGGTTGAACACGGAAAAAAACTTCAATGAGGCGAAAAAATGGTATGAAAAAGCGGCGGTGGAAGGATTTCCGCTAGCTCAATCTAATTTAGGAGTTCTCTATTATAATAATCTAATTGCCGCCGAAGGTTTGTCAAATCATGAAATGGCGTACTATTGGTGGAATATTTCCGCGAAACAGGGGTATTCCCCCGCCGTCTCTAACAGGGCGCTTGTAGAGCGTTATGTCGCGCCGCAAAGTAATTTTGGAAAAGCCATACAGATGAAAAACAACGTGGTTGACATTATTAAAACTTCTACGGAGATTTATAATTCCTTGAATAAATCCGATATACAGTCCTATATTCCGCCGGGAAACAAACCTGCGTTGAAGTAATTGCAGACTAAGCGCGTACTTGTGTTATAATTTTATTAAAAGAGGAATCTAAAATGAAAAAGAATCTGATTTTTGCCGTCTTACTTTTATTACTGATATTTAGCGCGACTGGCGTATATGGGCAGACCGCGACAGACGCTAACAAACGCGGTCTTGCCGCCCTTGATCAAAAAGACTATGAAAATGCCATAGCGGAATTTACCGAAGCAATTAAACTTAATCCCAATAATGCGGTTTTTTATTTTAATTGTGGGATAGCGTACTACCGAAAAAATGATTATGACAATGCCATAGCGAACATTACCAATGCAATACAGTTAAAATCTGATGACGCGAGTTTTTATTATAATCGAGGCCGCGCATACAACGAAAAAAAAGACTATGACAATGCAATAACGGACTATACCAACTCAATACGGTTAAATCCCGATTATGCGAATGCATATAATAGTCGCGGTTTAACGTATAACAAAAAAGAAGACTACGACAGCGCTATAAAAGACTTTATCATGGCTATACAATTAAATCCTAATAGCGATATTTATTTTTATAACCTCGGCAGAACATACTACTACAAAAACGAATATAAACGCGCCATAACGGAATTTACCAACGCAATACAATTAAATCCCAATGATGCTGATGCTTACGCTTATCGAGGCTACGCGTATTACAGGAATAAGGACAAAGACCTCGCCATTGCGGACGCTAAATCCGCAAAACAGATTGATCCGAATAATAAAACAGCTGATGATTTATTGTCCGAATTTAAGGATGAAAATATCTCGTTAATTATTTATCTTTGTGTTTTTCTTTTTATTGTTATTTCTTTTTCTTTTATTATTTATAAATTTATTATTTCTCCAATATTAGAACGAAAAAAAGCAAAACAAATGATGAAAGATAAACGGTTTAAAAACGCAAGACTATTTAAGATGGAACACCCTATAGCGGTTTCTCTTGATGGTTTTATCGGCATTGTTAAATCAGTTAAATCAAAAAAAATAAAAATAATAAATATAAAAGAAATTAAAGGGTTCCGTATATCTTTTGACGGCAGAATAGTTGAGAATGATACTGGCGATTTATTATTTAATAATATTATTTTAAAACTTGGACCACACTTAATTGAGAGGACGGAAGATATTTTTTTCCAGTTAGACATGGCGGATAATACTTTAATAAAGACATATCTGTTGGAAGATAATGCGACCAGAAGGGGCGGAGGCAGACATAGCAGGGGAATCAGATATACTGACCCAATTCCATCTTACACTCAAAATGACCTAAGAGAATTATTTGGAATGTTGGAGAGTGTGGAAAAAAGCGTAAAGGGGCAATCTTAGTAAGGCATTATTAAATATAATTTTGGAGTTATAATTATTTATATGGTTTACATGGATGGGAAAAAAATATTATCATGTTTATTGGTTAGCGCATTATTCGGATACTTTGCAATAATTTCTATTTCTGGAGTATTTAGATTATTATTTTTAAAAATGTCTCATGAAACAGTTAATGGGGCTATTTATAGTGTTAATAGTTATTCAACCGGAAGATATTTAAGTTATAGTATAACTTGTTCATTCACGTATAAAGATAAATTTAATAAAATGGATTTACCGATTACGGACATTTTCCCATTTGTTGGGTCAGTTTATAAGGAATATCCGGTGGGAGATACAACATTTTTGATAAATTATGAAACAGGTATTGCTTTTCCACAAAATAATATAAATATGGAAATACGGAGAAGATTATTCCGTTTTATTTTTAACGTTATTGTAATAATTTTTACAATAAAAATGTATTCTATTGAAGCTAAAGAAGAAGAAGAAAAAGAAATATCTAATAAAAAATGCAGGAAATGTAATACTATTTATAACGGATACCACAATAAATGTCCTAATTGCGGTTCATCATTATATGAAGAAACAAATACAAGCGTAGTTACAGCTCTTTCTCAAAATACTCCTAAAAATACATATAATGGTGAAACTTGGACATGTAAAAAGTGTGGGGAG
>Ga0268262_10002510_pt1 | contig 21103 bp, 19 predicted proteins | sample TergutNc150P3_FD_190354 | JGI IMG/M metagenome (GOLD analysis project Ga0268262, IMG submission 190354) | Nasutitermes corniger P3 segment gut microbial community from laboratory colony in Florida, USA - Nc150 P3 (SPAdes) (version 2) | ecosystem: Host-associated > Arthropoda: Insects >... | reverse complement strand
TCATCAGTTCATAGGCTTGCACCCAACCAGCGGCGCGGCCTGTCCTGCCATTGAAAGGCTGCGTATCCAGCCATTCCGAGCGTTCTTGGAGATAGACAAGAAACTCATTATTGTTCTTTGCATTTCTGCGGTTCGATTCCAGAAAGCAGAGCATTGATAAAAGCCAAGCGTCATCATCGCTCAACTGCTTAACAGTTTTCGGGTCTGTCATTTTCATGGCATAGTCCGTGAGGCCGTCAAGGGAAGCATCGCTTACTTTTGAAATAATCCCTATTGGCGTTTCCCCATAGATTATTTGCCGGGACAGGTTAAATAATTCCTCATTCTGCTGCGCGGAGAGAACGAAGCCGACCGAAACAAAAACTACAAATAACAGTTTCCTTTTCATATACTCCTCCTTAATTTATACCCCGATTTCGGGAAGCGCATTTATAGCGTCCACTCTTAGCCTATCCGTAACTTTTGCATATTTTGTGACGTGTTTCAAGTTAGTATGGCCGAGAAGTTTTGCCACCGTAAGTAAATCCGCGCCGTTCTCCAACGCCATTGTCGCAAATGTTCTCCGGGCCGTATGCCACCCTATGGCTTTGTTCAGGTCTGCCTTCTTTGCCCAATCCTCAAGATAATAATAACTTGTGCGCCGGTTATGGGTGGAGAAATTGAATACCAGTTCATCAGGCAAATGTTTTTTATCGTCATTAATTAATGCCTGAGCGTCCTTGTGCAATGGGACATATATCTGCTGCTGTGTTTTTTCTTGGTTTTTTTGTATCTGCCACGGATTGGTATTTATCTTTGCCCATGTCAGAGCTTCAAGGTCTGATATCCGAAGCCCTGTATAACAAGAAAACAGGAAGGCGCGGCGCACCTCCGCGCCGTATGGATCATCAAAGGTAATTTGAGCCAGGGCTTTTACCTCGGAGAATTGCAGAAATAACATCTCCGGTTCCGGTGCCTTTATTTTCTGAACAAAGTTTGCAGGGTTTTTTATTATCATTTCTTTAGCGACAGCTTTGTTCAGCGCGGAGCGCAGTATCCTCGCATAGAAGGCCGCAGTCCCTAATGATATATCTTCATTCGCCTTGAGGAAGTCCTGAAAGCCCTCCACCCATTTCGGCGTTATCTGTACCAGTTGAATACCCGCGCCACCATATTTTTTTAGCTGCTTGATACAGCAATCAACAACATTCTTGCTTTTGATTTTGTAAGTTTTGGAGTAATCCTCCATGAATTTTATTAGCGACATTTTTCCGGCAATCGGATCGTTAATATCCCACGCGCTGGTCAGAAATTGCGTCTCACGCTTTGACCGGCATATCTCCGCGAGCCGCATTATTTCTTTATTCTGCGCTTTGTCTTTTGTTAATACGAGGCCGAGTTTCTCCCATTTCCTCACGCCACCCTGATAAATATCCAGATACAGCTTTCCGCGCTTCACGCGCACTTTAACGCTCATATAAACTCCCGGCACTGTCTACAATGTGTCTACTGAAATTGTAAGATAAAAGAAAAACGCTGTCAAGAAAAAAGATAAAAGAGACAATTTATTTTTTCATAACTCTATATCTGGTAAAGAGATAGAAACATTTGGAAAAGAAAAGAAACATATTATAAATAATGATATAAATAATATCATCTAACAGGTCGGTATATGCTTCGCCGCCTTCGGCGGCTCGGGCTACGCAAAATACCAGTCGGGCGTGCGCTAGGCGCTAGAACGCCCTTTGTGGTATTTTGCTCCGCCACATTTTTTTGCGCCCGTAAAAATGCTTCGCATTTTTCCTTATCGGGCGCAAAAAAACGTCATATACCGCCGGAACGTTGTACGACATACAAGGAATCGGTTTGAAAATTGTATATAGAATAATAGTTGACAAAAATATATTATTTGATAAAATAGATTTATAGTATGGGTAAAATTGAATGAAAAATAACAATGATTTATTAAGTAATATTGATAAAATACACACAACGGAATTAGGAATTATGCGGATAAGGAAAAATCTTGAATTGGATACTCAGGATGTTGTAAAATGGTGTAAACAGAAAATACAGCAGACAAATGATATTCATAAAAAAGGGAAAAATTGGTATATTTCTTTTGAAAATTACATTATAACAATAAATTCGTACAGTTATACAATAATTACGGCGCATAAAAAATAAATATAATGGGAGTAATAATTGAATTTCTTCCCTTTGCGTCCTCTGCGTGGTAAATAGCGAGTAATTTGTGCCGAAGGCACAGGCGGATCTTCTTCTTCCATATGCTCATTGCTCATTGCTCATTGTTAATTGTTAATTGCATTGACAGGCAGTATATAAATATGGTATAAACAATGGAAAAAGCCATGACGATTCCCCCTTTGTCGCCTTACCGGCTTAGAAAAGCCCGTGAAGTGTTTAATCTTTTCAATGTTTTTAACGCACTCTCATGGAATATGCTGGTGGGGAGCATTCTGTTTTTTAGGAAGTATGCGATTTCCCGCTTGACAGTCTGTTGAATATATTCTACACTTTATTTATGAAAGAGATACGCAAATCGGATGTCTTTATTAAATGGCTTGACAAACTTAAAGATGACCGTGCTGTAGCGCGTATCAATAAGCGCATTAGGCGGCTTTCAGAAGGAAACCCTGGCGATGTGGAGCCTGCCGGAGAGGGCATTTCTGAAATGCGTGAGGACTACGGCCCCGGTTACCGTGTTTATTACAAGGAAACTAAAAAAGAAATAATTATTCTGCTGTGCGGCGGTGACAAACGCACCCAGCAAGCGGATATTGCCAAAGCCAAAAAAATAGCCAAGCTATATGAGGAGGAGTAATAGTATGCGAACCGTAACAAAAACAAAGAAACCGATAAAAACGGCAAAGGCCGCAAAAGCAACAAAGCCGACAAAAGCAGAGAAAAAAGTTACCTTTTCAAAGTGGGATCCTGCAGAACTCATAACAACGAAGGGACGGATTATTGCCTTTCTAGAAGAAGCCCTTGAAGAAAACGACCCCGATTTTCTTCTGGAAACTATCGGACACATAGCCCGTTCAAAAGGCATGGCGCAAATCGCCAGGGAATTGAATCTTGATCGGGTTGGCTTGTATAAATCGCTTTCCCCTGACGGGAACCCTTCTTTTAAGACAATATACAAACTGTTTGATATTTTAGGCCTGCGAATGAAACTGGAGCAAAAAAGCGAGTAGAACAGCAGTAAAATAGTAAAGAAAAAACGCAATGTAATATCTTAACTTTGCTTAGCCAACGAAGTTGGCACTTGCTCATTGCATTGACAGGCAGTATATAAATATGGTATAAAAAATGGAAAAAGCCATGACTCCCCCTTTGTCGCCTTACCGGCTTAGAAAAGCCCGTGAAGTGTTTAATCTTTTCAATGTTTTTAACGCACTCTCATGGAATATGCTGGTGGGGAGCATTATCACCCTGTTTGCCATACGGCTTGGAGCGTCATCCACTTATATTGGAACTCTCAGCGCCCTCTTGTATGTGGCGTTTTTTTTCCTGCCGCTGGGGAAACTTCTTTCCAAAAAATTCAGTATAGTCGGCATTTTCAGTTTTACCTGGACTTTGCGGGCAATTGGAATGATTACGGTAGTTTTCGCGCCAATCGCGGCGTATCTGGACCGCCAGGATACGGCGCTTGGGTTGACCATGCTTGGGGTGGGCATTTTCCATGTGGTGCGCGGCGTTGGAATGATAGGGAATAACCCTGTTCTGAGCAATCTTTCAACGGGGCCTGACCGCAGCAGTTACATGACACAGATACAGATCATCAACAGCGCGGTGGGTATGTTTTCCGGTTTTGCCATTGCCATTATCCTGGGCAAGGAACCGGGGCTGTACCTCTATTCAATCATTATGGCTGCGGGTATTGTCTGCGGGATTACCAGCGGCATGTTGATACGGAAAATTCCGGAGCCGCCCATTGAGGAAAAAGCCGATAAAACCAGCCTTGTTGGTGTTTTCCGCGAGGCCGTCCTTGAACCAAAAGTTAAACTTTTTTTGATAATACTGCTTTTTGTCGTTCTGGTATCCGGCGTGTCGCGGACTTTCCTTGTAGTGTATGCCCGCGAGGTGTTTTTGCAGGAAGACGGCATGGTTCTGCTGTATTCTGTTTTCGGCGGCCTGGGACAATTATTGGCAAATATGTTGATAAAATTTCTTGTTGACAGAATCGGCGCAAAGCCTATTTTTATTTTCTGTGTTCTGTTTGGTTTTGTAATGATGATCCCCATAGTGTTTTTCCCGCCTTCCTCTGTTAACAGCCTGACTATGGTGATTCTTTTTCTTTCCTTTTTGTTCTTTATGATGAATTTCGGTTTTCTCGGTTCCGAGGGAATCGCGCAGACTTATTTTATGGGGCTGGTTCCAACGGAAAAAATGCTGGACATGGGGATGCTGTATTTTTTTGTTTTCGGCGTTGCAGGCGCGGGCGGTTCTTTTCTTGCGGGGCTTCTGCTGGATATATTATCGGCTCTGGGGCTGTCATCGTTTTATTCGTTCAAAATACTTTATGTCGTTCTGATTGTGTTAGCAGTAATAGCCGTTATCAAAATGCGAAAATTAACCCCTCTGGGCGCTCTTTCCTTTACTGGCGCGGTTAAGGTAATGTTTTCCTACCGTGATTTGCAGGCCATCTCTCTGCTTGATCGTCTGGATAAAACCGCCGATTCCAGTCAGGAGCAGGAACTGTTGGGCGCGTTGTACAATAACCCGTCGCAATTATCCACAAAGGGCTTGCTTGAAAAAGCGCGGTCTCCGCGCCTTGTTACTCGGCTGGAATCAATACGCGCCCTGGACAAACTCGATTCCCTCAACGAAGATGCCGAAGCCGCTTTAATTAATGATGTTGTCAATAATCCTTTCACCACTGCGTATATTTCCGCGCGTATTTTGGGAAACCACGGCTGTATTTCCGCGATACCCATTCTGCGGGAGCTGGCATCTTCCAGCGATTATATGCTTGCGGGCGAGGCGATGATCGCCCTGGCTAAAATGCGCGATCTTGCGTTCCGTCCTCAGATTGAAAATATCATCCTTGAGATGCAAAACCCCAAGTTAAAAATTATGGGCGTGGAGGCGTTGGGCATATACGCCCTGCCTGATTCTCTTAATACCTTTGTAAATATTATAAAAAATACCGATCCGCCGTCCTATCTGCTTTACGAGATTTTACTGGCGATGTCGGCAATTCTGGGAACGCAGGATCAATTTTACCGCATACTGGTACGTTTTATCGCTAACCCTTCGCTTGCTCCGGCGCTTGCTCTGGACGAAGCGGAATCGGCTGTTGCGTATTACAAATCCAATATAGGCTGGAGAAAAAGCGGTAAGAGAAAAACCGAATTGCCCCTTTTAGAAAGGCAGGCGGACGGTTTTCAGGAGGCTGTATCTTCCATGGAGCAAGACGGCAAGGTTCTGTCCGGCTGGATACAGGCTCTCCCCGATTATGCCTTTATTGACGATCCCTCCTTTAAGATCGCGCAGGTTCTTTTTTCAGAAATTCTGGTGGATGACAATATGGCTTCCCAAAAGTGTCTGCGGCTTTTGACAGTTCACTGGGCCGCCTCTCAAATTCGGGCCTGGACGCAGAAGCTGAAATAGCAGATCACAGGCATTACAACCGCGCAAGAAAGTCGTTAGGCGAAGTACAAATTGAGCTATTTAATTATTTTCAGTTTTTTTGCATTATTCTTGAGTAAAATATTTATTTTAGCCTCAACTGAATCAATATGTTTAAATAAATCACTAATAGTACTAGTTATCAAATTATTTGCTTCAATGAATTTTTCAATATAGAGATCATTATTTTTAAGAATTAAATCCTTATCTAACAATTTTAATGCAAAAAAATATTTTTCTATATTATTTGAAATATTAAGTATTTCATTTTCATTCATTTCTATTGTAGGAAATTCAATTTTAATTAAGTTAAATATATAACTTAATTTCAACATCTTTTCATACGAGAAAGTAGTTAAGTCATTTTCAATGAATTTTTCTTTACTGTCAAAAATGTTTTTTATCCTATTAATAAAGCTATAATAATAATCTTTAAACTCAAAAAATAAAGAAGCTATCTTTACTGCCGATTCCTTTAATTTATAATATTGTTCTTTTTCCATTTCACTTTTAAATATTGATTTATTTGTAAAATAAGCAAAAATCCATCCACCAATAGCCAAAATTATTCCACTTGCGACTGGTAATATCAATTGTAAATAATCAAAAAGTGTTTTTAAATTTGCTAGTCTGTTGTGAAGATATTCTCTATATATTTCAATTGGCATCATGCAATTGATTTTATATTAATATTCTATTTCTGTCAACTCATAAACTGGTTTTTTGCTTTTTATTATTTCATGTTGTTGATAGTTTTAATGAGCTTAATGGGGTATATGTCAGCAAAAGGGTATTTATAATAGAGTAAGCAACCTCCGATTTGATGTGTGCCTCTGTGTAAAGAACGCAAAGAGGAAGAAAGGGTTGGTGTACGCAGGATTATCGTAATACTTCAAGATTCATCTTGTTCAAACACGGTGTTTCCAATATTACCTCTCTATTTAACTTTTTTTCGCGGTTTTACTCCATAATCGCCGAAAAATCATCTTATATTATTGACTTCTATAGAAATGTGTGCTATTATTTAAATATCCAGTTTGGAAAAGCCGTTCTCCGTCTTGAATAGGGTTTTGCGTGGGCAAACGGCAGATTTTATCATATCTTTTGGAATAAGCTATGCAGTATTTTGATACTCATGCCCATTTGGGGCTTATTGTTGATGACCCCATTGAGCAGCTTCTTGTTATTCAGGAAGCCCGGCAGGTCTCTGTGAACAGAATCGTCTCCATTTGCAACAGCCTGCACGACTTTAGCAAGGTTTACGAGAATCTTAAATCAACCACGAATGTTTACCACGCTGTCGGAGTAAGCCCTTCTGAAGTGCAAAGCCCCGGCAAGAACTGGCTGCAGACCATAGAGCAGGGCGTCCAACTCCCCCGTGTAGTGGCTATTGGCGAGATAGGACTGGACTATTACCGGAAATTCGGCGATAAAAAATCCCAAATCGAACTGTTTATTACGCAGCTTGACCTGGCCGCCAAGCTCAATATGCCTGTAATCATCCATAACCGGGACGCGGGCCACGACGTGCTGGAGATACTGCGCGATCGCCTGCCGCCCAGGGGGGGAATTCTGCATTGCTATTCCGAAGACGCCGCTTACGCCAGGGAAGCCAGAAAGCTGAACCTGTATTTTTCCTTTGCCGGAAACCTTACCTACAAAAACGCCCGCAACCTCCACGAGACGATACCGGAACTGCCCGTTGACCGCATCCTTATCGAATCGGAAAGCCCCTTTATGGTTCCTACCGGGCAAAAGGGCAAGCGCAACATGCCCAAATACCTGCCCGAAACCTGTCTGTGCCTCGCTAAAATGCTGAACAAGGCTCCGGAAGCAACTGCGGCACAGCTCTGGGAAAACGCCAACAGATTTTTTAACCTTCCGAATGAGTAAGGATCATGACAAAAGGGGTTTTTGTCCGATCTTTAATATTTTTTTTATTTTTTGAGGCTGCCCCTGTTTTTGCGGAAGATACAAGATTTGATTTTGGGAATCTTTCTTTCTCTGTATCGCCCAGGATACTGGAAAGGGGATCTATAACCGATATTGTACTGGGTTACCGTTATGCGGAAAAAAAAGGCTTGAAACTTCATTTTCGTTTCTCCAATGAAAATAAAAATGAAGAATTTAATATTGACGAAGTTACAGATTCCCTCAATGCGGTAAACGAAAAAAATATTGAAATATTTTTGCTTCCCTTTGAATATTTTTTTATTAAAAGCCGGACAGAGGAATTATCAGCGGGGGTTGGAGTATACTACAACTACAACAAACTGACCGAAAAAGGTTACTTTAATATGCCCATGCTGGAAACAATAGGAAAGGAACGTGTAAATTCGTATTCAAACGATTTTTCAATGCATTCTTTCGGCCCTGTTTTTGACATCGGCTTCTTTAGCCAGGTGGCATTCTTTGAAATATCCGGCAATGCGGGCATTGTTCCGGTTTTCGGGTTTTTTGCAAAACAGAAAACGGGCATCGTTCCGCTCCTTGATCCGCATAATGCGGATTTTTCACAGGTAAAATCCGGCAGCCCTTATTTATATGCAGACTTGAATTTTATTTTGTTCAAATATTTTTCTCTTGATTTTTTATATAACTTTTCCCGCCTTGAATACCAGACCATTGATTTTGACGATGACCTGAATTGGCGCTATCCGTCGCAGACTGTTTTTACCAATTCCCTGAAACTTGAAGCGTCGTTTCTCCTTCCCATAGCGGATTCAATTTTTGGTAAAATAGGGTTTGGTTATTCATGGGGAGCGATTCAGCTTGACTCAGGAGGGCCAATCTGGAACAGGCAGTATTATTTTATTTTTAATACAAGTATAAAGCCAAAAAGAGGGGAATAAAGATGAAAAAAACGGCAAAATTTATTATCGTATGTATGCTGGCGTTTTTTATCAACTCATGTGAGTTTTTCTCCAGTACAGATGATAAAAATAATTCGCAGAATAAAGATCCCGCAGGATCATCAAGGCAATTTTCAAAAGAATTTTGGGGCGAATGGATACGGATGGACACCGGAGATGAATGGTATATAAGCAGCAATTCCATAAAGGTTAACAGCCGAGCTTTCCCAACAGACGCGGAGCTTGTCAAACAGTCGGACAGGGTAATTGAGGTAAACGACGGTTCCCGCAAGTATTTCCTGTTCGCGTCCCGAGCCGCCAACTCCAGTTTCAGCGGGAGGGTGGCAAGCGTCGGAGCCAGCGACAACAGAAGTATAGCCCGCGCCATTGGAGCCGGTTTGGGGGGAATGAATGTAACAATATCAAATCTGAATAATAAAACCAAAACGACATCTGCAACAACCGACAGTAACGGCGGGTTTACCGTACAGGACGCTATAGCTGGCGACGAATACGAAATAAAAACCGGGGATCAAGCCACAATTGTATTACCGAACGCAAACGGCGATAATATCGGAACAATTTCCGTAACCAGCGGCGTCAATTTCAAAACAATAATCAGGCCAGCCGAAAAAGCAACGGATATGAACCGGCTGTATGCCAATTTAAATTCCTATGTTTTCAGCATCGAAATTGAAAATACCGGAACTGTAGATTGCACTGCGGCGGTGTATTCCCTCGAACTGGACAACGATTTAATTCTCAATTCCGGTTTAAAGACAGGCATACTGGGAACAATCGAACCCCAAAAAAAGAAGATAATAGGATTATCAATCTCATGCGGGGCAATTCAGGACGAGTATGAATTTAAAAGAATAGGGATTACCATTGATGATCCTATCGGCAAAAAAAGCTGGGACGACTCGGTCTCTTTAAAATTCAACAAAGCGCCGGTAAATTTTATCATGAGGTCAAGCAGCCCTGTTTCAGGCATTATCATAACGCCCAATGCCAAGGCTTATTCGTTTAAGACCGGCGACTATTCGGGGAGAGTATATTCGGCATCACTGACCATGCCCTGGTCAACAAAAGATTATCTGGTAGTTTTTTCAGGCGCGACTGCCGATACGGAAGCGGTGTATTCACTTGGTATAAACGTTATTCCCGACACAAATTTTGACAATTTTATTGATTTGGGAAATTATGAACCTAACGACACTGAAAACCAGGCGACTCCCGTCTATATGCGGGACAAAATTATATCCTATTTGCATAAAAACGACATTGATTACTTCAAGATAAATTTGGGAGCAAACGCGCCTGAAATAAAAGCGGTAACAATAGCAGACTATGCAATTAAGGAATCCAGCGGAAATGACGACAGTAAAGCCAATCCCAATGAAACCCATTATCTGGATATTCGGGTAAAGAACAATACCAATACAACCATCAATATTTCATCAGTTTCTCTTTCCACAACAAGCGACTATGTAACTATAGACAATGGGACTGCGACCATCGGAAACATGAATACCGGGTATTATACGACATTAACCGATTCGTCGGCTTCTTCGTCGGCAACATATGCTTATTTGCTTTACTCAAGCTATCTGTCAAAAGCCTTTCAATTTACCATTGCAGGCGACTGCCCGGCGGGGACGGATATACCCTTCACAGTTACCTTCAGCGATTCTTCGGGGAATACCTGGACCGATACTTTAACCATACCGATAGTGGCAACCGGGGCTACTATAATAATTAACACGCCAGTTACCAGTAACTTTTCCATTAAAGAAGCGGCTAACGGAAACGATGACGGCAAGGCAAATCCTTATGAGACTCATTATCTTGATATTCGGGTAAAGAATTCGGGAAACAGCAACGCACTCGGATTACAGGCTGTTCTTTCAACAACAAGCGCTTATGTTACGATAGACAATGAGACTGCAATAATCGGGGATCTGACCAAGGGGTATTATACGACATTAACTGATTCGGCTTCTTCTTCGGCAACATATACTTATTTGCTTTCTTATTCGAAATATCTGACACAAGCCTTTAAATTTACCATTGCAGGCGACTGCCCTGTGGGGACGGATATACCCTTCACGGTCACCTTCACTGATTCCTGGGGGAATATCTGGACCGATAGTTTAACCGTTCCGGTAGTGGCTACCGGGGCTGCTATTATAATTAACAAGCCGGTTACCAGCAACTTTTCCATTAAAGAAGCGGAAACTTTTAAAGAAACCGGAAACGGTGACGGCAAGGCAAATCCTCATGAAACCCATAACCTTGATATTAGGGTAAAGAATTCAGGAACCAGCAAAGTACTCGGATTACAGGCTGCTCTTTCAACAACAAGCGCTTATGTAATGATAGACAATGGGACTACGACTATCGGGGACTTGAATGCCGGGTATTATAAGACATTAACTGATTCGGCTTCTTCTTCGGCAACAAGTACTTATTTGCTTTCAAGTTCTGTAGCGACTCTGGCAAAAGCCTTTAAGTTTACCATTGCCGATGACTGCCCTGTGGGGACGGATATACCCTTCACGGTCACCTTTACAGATTCCTGGGGAAATATCTGGACTGATACTTTGATCGTTCCGGTAGTGGCAACCGGAGCCAATATTGCCATTAACACGCCGGTTACCGATAACTTTTCCATAAAGGCGACCACCAGTAATCTCAATCTTAATCAGGCAAAACCAAATGGTATTTACTATCTTGATGTTCGGATAAAAAATTCGGGAACCAGCAATGTACTCGGATTACAGGCGGCGCTTTCCACAACAAACAGTTATATAACGATAGACAATGGGACTGCGACTATCGGAAATCTGAATAAGGAGCGTTACACGACCCTGACTGATATAGCAAATTCCACTTCGGCATCATCTGCTTTTTTGCTTTACTCAAACTACCAGAAAGCCTTTAAGTTCGCCATTGCCGATGACTGCCCTGTGGGAACGGAGTTGCTTTTCACGGTCACCTTTACAGATTCCTGGGGAAATACCTGGGTTGATACTTTGACTATAGTAGTGCTGTAAATATGTCGTTAAACTGGAAAGAAATCAACCTGATCCTCGAAGAGCTTGATCTGCCTGGCTCGCAGATTCAAAAGGCGACACAGAGCGCGTTTGACGTAATCGGCCTGCGGGTACACAAGAAGGGCGTTACGCGGCAGTTGCTTATCGGCTTAAGTCCGGGAGCCTGCCGTATGCATGAAACTTTTAAGCCTTTTCCCAAAAGCGACAAGCCGCTGCGCTTTGCCCAGTTCCTCAATTCAAGGATTGTCAATGGCTGGATAGAAGAGGCGGTTCAGCTTGGGACAAACCGGATTATCCGGCTGCTGGTGAGAAAAGGGGAATTCAATTACAACTTGTACATCAGGCTGTGGTCAAACGCCGCGAATTTTATCGTTACCGATGAAAATGGGAATGTGTTAGACGCAATGCGCCGCCTGCCCAAAAAAGGGGAAGTTACAGACGGGCATTACGCCCCGGAATCTGCCGCAGAACAGGCAGTAGCGGAAAAAGAAGGCCGCGAGTACAATATTCGGGAGTTTCCCGATGTTGAGCAGAATATTGAAAATAATTCTTTCAATGCAAAAATCGATGCCTTTTACGCGGAGAAGGGCGGCGCTCTTTCCCTGGAGGCGCTGAAGGAACAGGCGCGGCGGAACTGCGAAGGCAGCATCGGTCGCTTGCAGGCGGCGCTGGAAAAGCTAAAGGCAAAAGAAGCGGACTATGCCTCGGCAGACAAACTGCGGGAATACGGGGACATTATCCTCGCCAATATCGCGGCGATAAACCAGGGCGACGAATGGCTTGAGGCGGATAATTTTTACGATAATGACTCAGATACAGGCGGGAAAATCCGCATAAAACTTGATCCCCACAAAAGCCCTGCCAGGCAGGCTGAACTGTATTACGAGCAGTACACAAAAGCGAAAAATGGCCTGGACAATATCCGCTCGGAAATAACAGCCGGACAGCAGGAACTCTACGAAATCGAGAAGAAACTGGCGGCGCTTCTTGCCGAGGACAATCCCCTGGTGCTTGCGAAGCTCCTTAGAACAGGCGCGGCAAAACCCCACCCTGCGGCAACCCAGGATAAAAAAAGGCCCGGCCTGAGTTTTAGGCGCAATGAATGGCTGATAATCGTAGGCAGGGACGCTTCGGAAAACGATGCCTTGCTTCGCCATCATGTAAAAGGCGGCGACCTGTGGCTCCACGCCAGGGATTTTCCCGGCTCTTATGTGTTCATCAAACAGCGTCCGGGCAAGAGCTTCCCCCTGGAAATACTTTTGGACGCGGGGAATCTGGCGATTTTCTACTCAAAAGGAAGAAACAGCGCGGAAGGGGATCTGTTCTATACCCCGGTGAAATACCTGCGCCGCGCCAAAAACGGCCCAAAAGGGCTGGTAATTCCCACGCAGGAGAAAAACCTCCACATCAAGCTTGATGAAAAACGGCTGAAAGAATTGGAATCCTGCCGGTACCCTCCGCCGAGCGAACGAAAGTGAGCGAAGGTTCCCCACCGGATTGAAAAATAGCGTTCTTTTCCATATTATTATAACATGGCAGTTCGGAAAACCAGTACCGGAAAACCCGCTAAAAAACCACCCGCGAAAACCTCTCCCGCAGGCAGGAGAAATGGTTTTTCCTTCTCAACGATTTTCTGGATTTTTCTGTTAATCGTAATAATATCCGCTTTTTTTACGGCATTGCCGACAATTAAAAATTTTAAAATATTTTCAAAATTAGCGGAAACCGAACAGGAGCGGGAACAAGCACTGGAACAGATACTATCGCAACCGGAGATACTGCCGCCGTCATCACCGCCCAAGCCACCGCAGAATTCCCAACCGGCCCCTCCGCCAAAGGAGCCTGTAAAGGAACCTGTAAAACCCGCTGTCAAACCCCAAAGCCAGGCGCAAGAAAAACCAAAGGCTGAGAAACCGGCAGAACAACCGGCAGCCAAACCCCAGACCCCGCCTCCCCCTCCGGCTCCGGCTCCGGTGCAAAAACCGCAGGCCGAGAAACCCGCAACCCCTGTTGCCGCACCGCCTGTCCAAACTCCTTCTGAGAAACCCGTTGAAATGCGTAACAGGAGCATCTATTTTATACAGGAAGCAACCATGTCGCAGGTAAAAATAAACAGGAGCCTTGTGGTTTCCAGCACGCCGCTAAGGGACAGCCTTGCCGCGCTGTTAGCCGGACCCACAGCCGATGAAAAGAGGCGCGGCATTATAAGCCTTGTCCCCGAAGGCACAAGGCTCTTGTCAGTAAGAGTTAATGGAAGTACAGCCTATCTTGATTTTAACCAGGAGTTTCGGTACAACACCCACGGCAGGGAAGGAGGAGCCGCCCAGATCAAACAAATTGTCTGGACGGCCACAGAATTTACCAATATTCAAAATGTGCAATTTCTTATTGAGGGAGAGATAGTTGACTTTCTCAGCGAAAGCGTGGTAATTAGCAACCCAATTGGAAGATAAATTACTCACTGATATATATGGCGTGAATTTGCGTTTTGCTTTTTATATATAATTTAATTTTATAAAATATTTTAACTCGTTAAATTCAGTTAAATTTTTTAAATATCGTGATTTTATTATACAAAGTTTATTTTCACTAATAAATATATAAATCGAATCTTTATCATATTTTATCCGATTGATTTTATCTTTTGTAATTTTTATAGAAACACTTTCAGAAGACATATTGATTTCATCTTCTTTAACAATGAATGTTTGTTCTTCTTGAGATATTTTATCTTTCTCAAAATGTTTCTTAAACATTATTTTTGGTTTTCTGATAATAAATAACATTGCTAATCCAAAAATTAATATTGGTAATATGTCTTCAGAAAAACGTATTTTATTATTTAAAACAATACCAAAAATAAAAGAACCTATAAAAAATATAATGGCTATAATAAATATAATCGATATTTTCCTCTTGAGAAATGTTTCTTTCATATAAAACCTATTCATTTGAACAAAATCATCCAATGTTAATTTTCCATTAAATCTATATTCCATAATTTACACCTCTATTGGAAGTTTGCAAGAATGCGACAAAAAGTGTCACTTATATCCACAAATTTGTATTGTAAGTGACACTGTATCCCTTATTTGGAGATAAGCTTTAACGCTGAATCCTTGCAGACCCGCCTTTGGCAAACGCTTCTACCTGATCCAGGCTGACCATCGAAGTATCGCCGGGTGTGGTGGTCAGAAGCGCGCCGTGCGCCCAGCCTAGCCTAAGGGATTCTTCCGGGCTTTTGCCGGTTAGAAGGCCGTAGAACAGACCCGCCGCAAAACCGTCGCCGCCGCCGACGCGGTCGTACACGTCAAGCTCGGTGGTAGGAGCCTGGTAGCTCTTTCCGTCCAGCCACAGCACGGCGCTCCACGAATGGCGGTTGGTTGAATGTACCTCGCGCAGGGTGGTCGCTACTGCCTTTACATTGGGGAAATCCTTCACCACGCTTTCCATCATGCCAAAGAACGCGCTGGGATCGAGCTGGCCTTTAGTTTCGACATCCTGCCCTTTCAGGCCCAGGCCCTTTTGCAGATCTTCCTCGTTGCCAACCAGTATGTCAACATAACTTGTAATTTTACGCAGGGTTTTCGCCGCTTCCGCACTTCCCTGTTCCGCGCTAAGGCCGCTCTCGGCGGCTACAATTGACCATAATTTGGCGCGGTAATTCAGATCAAAGGAAACAACCGCGCCGACTTTTTTAGCCGCCTGCATTGCCTCAATTACCAGCTCCGAAGTGGTAGGCGAAAGGGCGCTGAAAATCCCGCCCGAATGGAACCAGCGGATTCTTGGGGAACCGGGATCGCCGAAAATTGCGCTCCAGTCAAAACTGCCGGGCTTTAATTGCTGCGCCGCCTCGTTGGAGCGGTTGTAGAACACCACAGGGGCGCGTACTCCCTGCCCCCTATCGCTCCACACGATTGCCATATTCGGGCCGCGCACCCCGTCGTGCTTGAAGCGCTGGTAGTAGGGCATTACTCCCGCTCTCTGTACAGCAAGTTCAACTTTGCGGCCGATGGGATAGTCCACCATCGCGCTTGCAATGGCTGTCCGCTGCCCGAAACAGGTAGAAAGGTTTGTCGCGACATTGTATTCTCCGCCTGATACGTGGAGATGGTATTCATCAGCCTGTGCAAAAGGAATAATACCAGGATCAAGCCTGGTTACCAGGGCCCCCAGGGCCAATAAATCATGAACCTTTCCGGCTGCCGCCGGGATTATTAAAGCTGCCATTTTTGCCTCCGATTCAAATAATAAATAAAAAATAATAAATAATAAAGAGGGAAAGAGGCAAATAATAAATAATAAATAATAGCTAATAAAGTAAGAGACCTGTCCGTGAGATCATCGTCCCGGCGATAGCTATGCTTATTAACCATGCTCTTCCTTTATTACTTATTACCTTTTATTTATTATTTAAATTCGCTTAATGGACAGGGCTTTCCCTGTTTCGGCGTTAATTTCCGCAATAACGCCCTGCACCTCGGCGCTGCTTTTTCCGTTAATTTGCCTGTCGGCGGCGGGTTCCATGCGGTACAGTACCTGTTTGCAGGTTCTGTCCATGCAGATTTCGGGGTCCATGCCGATTATGCTGTCAGTCACCCCGGTCATTCCCAAATCGGTGATGTAGGCGGTTTCTTTGGGCAGGATACGCTCGTCCGCTGTTTGGACATGGGTATGGGTTCCCGCGACCAGCGCGGCCCGGCCGTCAATGTAATGGCCCATCGCTTCTTTTTCGCGGCTTGACTCGGCATGGAAATCAACAATTATGAAGGGGAAAATATTGATAATATCTTTAACAATATTGTCAAAGCCCCGGAAGGGGCAGTCAATGGGCGTCATCAGTTCCCTGCCCTGCAAATTAATAACAAGCCAGTTTAGCCCGGCCTTTTCAACGCAAAGCCAGCCCTTTCCCGCGCAACCGGCGGGATAATTCGCAGGGCGCAGTATGCGCTCATCGGTTTCAAGTATGCTCCAGAATTCCCGCTTTTCCCAGACGTGGTTCCCCGATGTCACCGCATCCGCGCCGGAAGCCATGATCCGCTTGAAAGCGGCTTCTGTCATGCCGAAACCGTCTGCCGAGTTTTCGCCGTTCACCACGGTAAAATCCACCGCGTTGTCTTTAATTATATCAGGTAGTTTATTTTCCAGCGCTTTCAGCCCTGGCTCGCCAACCACATCGCCAATCATCGCCGCTCGCACGATTTTCATATTCAAATAATAGGAGTTAAATGTTATACTAGTCAATCAAGCCTTTCAGCTAACCGCATTGAGTTCTTTACGTACCAATCTCCCAATAATTTGAGATGGAGATTGGTGTTCAATTTCAGCCTGAGAGCGAATATAGTTTGCGGCAACCGGGTCAAGGGCATTTAACAAATTCCGTTGTTTAGTAAAAAAACCTCCCTCTCCTTCCCTGATTTTTGGGGTTGTACGGGTAAGCAATTCATCTAACTCATCGGCTTCTTCATCGGTCATTCGTGCCATAATTACTCCTTATAAAAACCGGTAAAATGCCTTGCGGCATGGCATCGCATGGAATACGTTGATAGTCTGTTCATCAATGATATTATACATCACTTCAAGCAATATTCCCTTTGTATCAAATCCAAGAATCAAATATTTATTATCGAACTCGTCTAACGGATCTTCATATATGAAGGTATCAACAACATGCTGAATGTCTGCTTTGTTCACGCCGTGTTTAAACGCCGCAGGATTAAATTCAATTTTAGCGGACATATTTATATTCTATACTTTTTCAGAATTATATCAAGACAAATATAGAGGTAAATTACGGATTTTCTTCCTCAATCTCTATTCTGTCAGTTGACCATTCGTGCCATTCGTGGTAAAAATCCTCTTTGGTATGCTACTTGCTATTTGCTATTTGGTATCGCTATACTTCCATATGAAGGATACAATATGACAAAAAAAGAAAAACAGATGCTGGCCACGACTTCCACAAAAGCCGATAGGGCCAAAAAACGACTGCTGAAAGCGGCGGCAAGGAAAGGCGATACCCTGCTAATCCGGTATGATAACAGCGCGGCGGGCTACGACGAAGACGACGTACAGGAAATGCGGGAAGAATACGGTATAAATATAATTACCAAACAAAAGGAAGATTCCCTTTTAAAGCATTTTGTCGGGGCATTTATCAACCCGTTTACCATTGTGCTTTTTGTACTGGCGGTAATATCCCTGGTCTCGGAAGATTTCCCGGCGGTGATTATTGTCCTTTCCATGGTGTTTATAAGCGGGCTACTGCGTTTTGTTCAGGAACTGCGAAGCGGTAACGCCGCTAAACGCCTCTCCGAGATGGTAGAAACCACGGCCTGCGCCGTCAGGAAGTATAAAGACAAGGAAAGCGGCGAAACCTTCTCTCAGAAAAAAGAAATCCCCATGGACGAGATCGTGGTAGGCGACGTTGTTTACCTTGCGGCGGGAGACATGGTTCCGGCAGATGTGCGGATTCTCCAGGCAAAGGACTTGTTCATAAGCCAGTCCGCCCTGACCGGCGAAAGCGAGCCGGTGGAGAAATTCGCCGAGGTCTCAACCAAAACCGTAATCAACCCCCTGGAAATGAACAACCTGGCGTTCATGGGAACCAACGTAATTTCCGGTTCCGCCACGGCCCTGGTTATCACTGTCGGGGATGATACGGTTCTTGGAACCATCGCGCAGCAATTGCAGACAAAGGCCCCGCCCACCAGTTTTGAAAAAGGGGTCAACTCGGTCTCCTGGGTTCTTATCCGTTTCATGCTGGTCATGGTTCCGGTCGTGCTGCTGATAAACGGCTTTACCAAGGGAAGCTGGTTCGACGCTTTCCTCTTCGCCCTGTCGGTGGCGGTCGGCCTTACGCCGGAAATGCTGCCGATGATAGTTTCAGCTAACCTCGCGAAAGGCGCGGTGTCCATGTCAAGAAAACGCGTCATCGTGAAAAGCCTTAACTCGATTCAGAATTTCGGCGCGATGGACGTGCTGTGTACCGATAAAACCGGAACGATTACCCAGGACAAGGTTATACTGGAACTGCACCTGGACATTCACGGCAACGACAATGTTGACGTGCTCCGTCAGGCGTTCCTCAACAGCTATTATCAAACCGGACTGAAAAACCTCATGGACATTTCTATCATTGAATACGCCCGAAAAGCCGAACTGCCGAACCTTTGGGTGGATTATAAAAAATTCGATGAGATACCGTTTGACTTTAACCGCCGCCGGATGAGCGTCGCCGTGGAAGATTCTTCGGGGCATATCGAGCTTATCACCAAGGGGGCGATAGAGGAAATGCTGTCGATTTCCGTCCAGGCGGACGATGACGGCACTACAACGCCTATGAGCAAGGAACTGCGGGAACAGATCGTCGCGACCAGCAGAAAACTCAACGAAAGGGGAATGAGGGTATTGGGGGTAGCGCGGAAAAAAATCAACCAGCCTGAAGAAAACACGACCACGGCGCTTTCCGCCGCTGATGAAAGCGACATGGTCTTTGTAGGCTGTCTCGCCTTCCTTGACCCGCCCAAAGACAGCGCCGCCACCGCCATTACCGCGCTGAGAGAATACGGCGTTAAAGTAAAAGTGCTTACCGGAGACAACGATGCAGTATCCAAGACCGTATGCCACTCGGTAGGGCTGGACGCGCAGCGTGTGCTTTTAGGCTCCGAGCTTGAAACTATGGACGATGAGACCCTGAAACAAGAGGTTGAAAAGGTAGATATTTTTGCCAAGCTGTCGCCGAGCCAGAAGGCCCGAATCGTGACAGCCCTGCGGAATGACGGACACACTGTCGGATTCATGGGTGACGGCATCAATGATGCCGCAGCCATGCGGGCCGCCGATGTGGGCATTTCCGTTGACACCGCAGTTGACATTGCCAAGGAATCAGCTAACATCATCCTTTTGGAAAAAGACCTGATGGTGCTGGAAGAAGGCGTTATAGAAGGAAGAAAAATTTACGCGAACATCATTAAATACATTAAGATGACTGCAAGTTCCAACTTCGGCAATATGTTCTCGGTGCTTGCGGCATCGGCGTTCCTTCCCTTCCTCCCCATGCTGCCCCTCCATATTCTTGTATTGAACCTGATATACGACATTTCATGCATCGCGATCCCCTGGGACAATGTGGATTTGGATTTTCTGCGTAAGCCCCGCAAATGGGACGCATCGTCTATAAGCCGCTTCATGCTTTGGATAGGGCCTACGAGTTCAGTGTTTGACATAACGACGTACATCTTGATGTTCTTCGTTATCTGTCCGGCGGTCGTTGGCGCAAGCGGCGGCGTACTGGATTTTAAAGCGGAAGTATTATCGGAGCAGGCAATACTGTTTATGGCTCTTTTCCATACCGGCTGGTTTGTGGAATCCCTCTGGTCGCAGACATTGGTTATTCACATGATCCGTACCCCGAAGATACCTTTTATACAGAGCAGGGCTTCGGCGCAGGTCGCCCTGTTTACTACCCTGGGAATAGCCACGGGGACTATCATCCCCTATACCTTTTTTGGGAAACATTTGAAAATGGTCAGCCTCCCGCCTTATTATTTCGCTTATCTGGCAGGGATAATCCTGGCCTACATGCTGTTGGCGACAGTGATGAAAAAGGTCTTTGTGTGGAAATACGGGGAACTGTTGTAACAATGAGCAATGAGTAGTTAGTAGTGAGCAGTGAGCAGTGTTAAGAAAAAACGGTCTTTCACTGCTAATTGCTAATTGCTAATCGCTCACTGAATTGCTATATTAAAAGTAAGGAGTAACCTATGCCGCAAACGCAAACGCAAACCATGACTCTTGACGAAAAACTTGCCATTGGCTGTAAAGCCGCTGAATTAAGGAAAGCCGGTGATGAAGAAGGGCATGACCGTCTTATAAGGTCAATCCCCATGCCTCCGTATTTGGCGAAAGTAGCCAAAGAGAAAATAGGAGTAGACTTCCTTCTCAACGGCGGCTGGAATTTGTCTGAAGTGGAGGCTGAATTTGGACCCGACTGGCTTACTCCGTAATATTTATAATGCCGCTGCTTAAAAAGGCGTTAGCCCGACTGGGTTTTTTCGTAGCCCGAGCCACCGAGGGCTTATCTTTTTTCATATTCTATTATTAATTCCAATAACCACTTTTCATTATCTGACAATTGCTCCATTACTTTTGCATTGGTATTTGTACCATTATAATTTGATATATAATATTTTTGAAAAAAATCTTTCCAATAAGGCGTTTGAAAAGAAAAACGATATTTCGCAAAAATACAATTTCTTATTATAGCTAATTCTTGTTTTCTTAAAATTGGTAATAATTTTAAAATATCATTATATCCTTGAGTATCATAGTCATTTTTTATTCTGGCTAAATTTTTATTATCAAGTAATAATTCAAAAATATCTTCTACATACTTTCGTAAAAATATATCAATCAGTTCAACTTCCGGGATATTATACAATTTTATCATAAAACTTTCAAAAGTTACCGTCAATCCATTTGAGTTATATGTTATCTCTTTATTTTTAATTCTTCTGCCATCAGACCATAACCATTCAACATAAGTTAATCTATTATTTG
>Ga0268262_10002509_pt1 | contig 21113 bp, 19 predicted proteins | sample TergutNc150P3_FD_190354 | JGI IMG/M metagenome (GOLD analysis project Ga0268262, IMG submission 190354) | Nasutitermes corniger P3 segment gut microbial community from laboratory colony in Florida, USA - Nc150 P3 (SPAdes) (version 2) | ecosystem: Host-associated > Arthropoda: Insects >... | reverse complement strand
CCGCGAGATGGCTCTGGGTCTTGGAATGTACGTAGTTGAAATGGTAGAGGACACGAAGAGCGTCAACGTGATTAAGCCGTCAGGAAAGTTGGGCACGTGGTAAGACCGCCCGCCTGACCGTCCCCGCCGTTCCATTGTCGTGTGGGTCGGCGGTGTCGTTGGTCTGTAACCGTCCCCCCGCGTCCCCCGTTGGGTCGGTCGGGGCGGGGTCGGCGTTACTTCGTTTGCGAATCTAAGATGTCATTGACGGTCTGTTCCGATAGTCCTAAAGCCCTCGCTATGGTTTTAACATCAAAGCCCTCTTGGTGCATGTGCCTGACGTTATTCCGCCGCTCTTCGTCCTTGCCTTTGGCTACGCCTTCCGCTAAGCCTTTGGCTAAGCCTTCCGCCAAACCTTCGTCTTTACCCTCTATTCTCGCCGCTATCGCTTGGCTGTTTATGCTTCTGATGTTTTCCATGTATCTATGATACGCCGCGAGTTTGTCGGGCGGCATGGTCAGTTCGTTTAGTTTCTCCTTAGCCTCTTTTATCCCTGCGGCGGTGAAGTCGTCGCGGACTTCGGAGTTCTTCAACATATAAATCCATTCGTCGAACTTCCCGCGCAGTGTCTCGTCAAACATATTCGGCAGTATCAAATAGTATTCGGGGTGAATATCGATGAGTTCTTTCGAGTCTTGGGTCGCGGTTTGGGCGAAGGGGATAGATTCTTCATGAAAGTGGATGCCTTGAAAGCCGCTGAACTTTCCGAAGAACAGGTATTCGCGTTTCGCGGTCAGGTTGTAGTACGCTATGTTTATGGAGTAGACTTTATTTATGTTGTACAGTTTCCCGCTGCGGACTTGGTCTGTTATTGCGTGGCTTACGCCGAAGAGCACCCTGCCGAAGAAGTCGTATTCCTGATGGAACTGTATTTCGAACACGGCGGTTTCGCCGCCGTCCAACTTCGCTTTCAGGTCAACGCGGTTGGTCTTTTCGTCGGGATCGGATTTGACGGTTTCTTCGGGGATAAGCCCGATAACGTCTATCTTCCTGCCCATGAGTTCGGTGAGGAAGCCGCTGAGTATCCCGTAGTCTTCCTCTTCGCGTAGCAGGTATTTCACCGCGTAGTCGAAAGAAATCAGCGTGCGGTTTGCCATGATAAGCCCTTTTTTTCGGTAAAAATAACGGTTATCTATCTATAATATACATCACGGGCGGCGCGGACGGGCGATTTTTTTTCACCGTAGGCCGAAGCCTTAAAGTCAAAATATTTTAAATCATTTTAAGACGAAGCCTTCGGCTTCATAGATAAATGCGGGGCTATGCCCCGCATTTTCAGTCAAAATCAAAGTCAAAAACGCTTTTTTCTTTTGATTTTGACTGAAAATCGGGGGTTTAGCCCCCGATTTATCTATGGAAGGCGAAGCCTTCCGTCTAAAAAAAGACTTTAAAGATTTTGATTTTAATTATTTTGATTTAATTATTTGACTTTCAACCGTAAAATATATTATATTATAGTTCTGTCGACAACAAAAACACTAAAGACCGGGAAGCGGGTGATGTAAATGAATGGTATAGTGGTACGCGAAGACGAGGCTTTCGAGAAGGCGTTGCGCCGTTTCAGCAAGACTTGCGAACGGGCGGGCATCCTCTCCGATATGAAGAAGTACCGGCACTACGAGAAGCCCTCCGAGGAGAAGAAGAGGCGGCTCAACTCTTCCAAGCGCAAGCGCATCCGCGAGGAGAAGCGCGTGACGTGGAGGAGTGTCGAAAAGACTTAAGTTTGACACCTTAACACGTTGATTAGCAATCGGTTACATGTTATTAGTTTTTGGGGGTGTACTGGTTTTCGACGGGGGATGGGAGGCATTGGTCAGCATGCCGAGGACGTCGGTTGGCCTCGTTAATAATCCGACAAAAACACAATTGCCGAAGATTACTCTTACGCAATGGCTGCCTAATTAAAGGCGGCGACCCGACGGCGGAGCGCGCCTGTACGTCGTTGGGCAGACAGGGCGCTGGCTCGCGGAAAGAACCGGTCCGCGGGCGAGATTAAGGTTCTGGCGACCTTTGCAGCCCGCCGACCGGCGGCATTGGAAGCGAGATTAAAAGGACGGCTAAGCATGTAGCGGGCTGTGTTGATCGTCTTTCGGACAGGGGTTCGACTCCCCTCACCTCCATTTTTTTTATTTTCGCCGCGACAGGGGGCGTGTTTTGCCATGAACTTTATGAAAACAGCGGTGCTTCTCGCCGCAATGACCGGGTTGCTCGTCGCGATAGGCTTCTATTACGGCGGGATAGAGATGGCGTATATCGGGTTCGCCATCGGTCTTGTCATGAACTTCGTTTCGTACTGGTTTTCCGACAAGATCGTGCTGAAAATGTACCACGCGCGGCAGGTGGATCAGTACGACGCGCCGCAGCTTTACGGCGTAGTGGAAAAACTCGCCCGCAAAGCCGGCCTGCCCATGCCCAAAGTATACATAATCCCCACCGACACGCCCAACGCTTTCGCCACGGGGCGCAACCCGTCGCACGCGTCGGTAGCCGCCACGGAGGGGATTCTGCGTCTGCTTAACGCCGACGAACTCGAAGGGGTGATGTCGCACGAGCTGGCGCACGTGAAGCACCGCGACATCCTCATTTGCACGATAGCCGCCACGCTCGGCGGCGCGATAAACCTGCTTGCGCGCGTCTTCATGTACGGCGGCGGCAGGAGCAGAAACAACAAAGGCGGCGGAACCGCCATAATCGGCTTGGTACTGATGATTCTCGCGCCTATAGCCGCCATGCTCATCCAAATGGCGATCTCCAGAAGCCGCGAGTACGCCGCCGACGCCGCCGGCGCGCGCATCTGCGGCAAACCGATGGCGCTGGCGAGCGCGCTCAACCGCCTGGAATTAGGCTCCCAAAGAGTCCCCATGGACATGGGCGACCCCGCCACGTCGAGCCTCTTCATAGTCAACCCGTTCAAGGCGGGCTTCATGGCCAAAATCTTCAGCACCCACCCGCCCATGGACGAGCGCATTAAGCGCTTGCGCGACATGGACCGCGGACGCGCCGTCTAAAACGTCCGCGCGTCACCCCGCCGAAAAATAATTCATAGTTTCCCCTAGGGTTTTTATTATATTATACTTCGTGTCTTTAATAAGCAATGATTTCTAAACATTAAACAACGCTGTATCCGGCGGCAAGGGGGCCGCTCGACGCTGAAGGAGCGCTCCTATGGCATCAAGCATTCGTTCCAAAGTCCTTATCCCGTGCGTAGGCATAGCCGTCGTCTGCGTCGTCGCCAGCACCGCCGTGACAATCGATCTGGCGTGGAAACTCGTCGTAAACTCGCTCTACGACAAGTTGAAGACCACCCACCACATGACGGAGTCCACCGTTGACCGCTGCCGCGAGGAGGCCGCCCTCGTGGCGAAGATCGCCGCCGAAGACGATATCTTAGTGTCGGCGCTCTCCTCCTACCTTAGCGCCAAAGACGCCGCGTCGCGCGAAAAGCTGCTCAAAGCGGCCACGCTCGTCGCCGCCGAAAGCGGCGTAGACCACCTGACCGTCCTCGACGCCGCCGGAACCGCCGTGGCCAACACGCACGAACCCTCCAAGTACGGCGACAAGCAGATAGACCACGTAAGCGTCAGGAACGCGCTCATCGGCAAGCAGTACACTACTATAGAGACCATGCCCGGCAGCATGTCTATATGCTCCGGCGCCCCCATCAAGGACGCGGCGGGGCGGGTGATCGGCGCCGTGTCGGCGGGCTACAGGCTCGACCGGAGCAAATTCGTGGACGACTTGAAGAAGGCCACCCTCTCCGACGTGGCGATATTCATGGGCGACACGCGCGTGTCTTCCACCATAAAAGACAACAACGGCGCCTACGCCGTGGGCACCAAAGCGCCCGAAGCGGTGAGCAAAATCGTCTTGGGCGGCGAGAACTACATGAGCGGCGACAAGATAGACGGCAAACTGGGACGCGCCGAATACTCGCCCCTGCGCAACGCGGATGGGGAGATCGTCGGCATGCTCTACAGCAGGATAGACACCGACTACGTCCTCACCGACGGCATGAAGATGATCTCCGCCGCGTTCGTCGTAGCCCTGGTTCTGTGCGCCGCCGCCGCGTTTTTCGCGACTAAGGTGGCCAACCGCATAACCAAGCCGCTCAAAGAGATAAACGCCGTAGCCGGACACGTGGCGCTGGGCGACGTGGACATCGAGATTAACATCCCCGCCGACCACGACTCGCGCGACGAGACCATGCAGCTCGCCGCCTCGTTCAAAGACATGATAGCGGCCAGCCGCGAACAAGGCCGCCTCATAGAGGGCGTGGCCCACGGCGACATATCGCACGACATCGTGCCCAAGAGCGAAAAAGACAAACTCAGCTACGCCATAGAACACATGCTCGAGAACTCCAAAGCGCAAGTGTCGGTCATGGAACGCCTGGCGGACAACGACCTGACCGCCAACGTCGCCCCGAGATCGGACCTGGACTCCATGAACATCGCCATAGAGAAGATGCTCGGCAACCTGAACACAGCCATGGGGGAGATAAACGACGCCTCCGCCAGATTCAAAGACGTCGCCCACCAGATTTCAAGCGGCTCGCAAAGCCTCGCGGAGCAGTCGAACGAACAGGCGAGTTCGCTCGAGGAGATATCGTCGAGCCTCGAGGAGACCTCCTCCATGACGAAGCAGAACGCCGAGAACTCCGACAAGGCGAAAACCTTGGTAGACCAAGTGGTGTACGATCTAAGCGAGGTGTCCATCGCCATGGACCGCATGGCGGAGGCTATAAAGCAAATCAAGCAGTCGTCCGACAACACCGCCATGATCGTGAAGACCATAGACGGCATAGCCTTCCAAACCAACCTCCTCGCCCTGAACGCCGCCGTCGAAGCCGCCCGCGCCGGCGACGCCGGCAAAGGCTTCGCCGTGGTTGCCGGCGAGGTGCGCAACCTCGCGCGGCGCAGCGCCGACGCCGCCAAAAACACCGCCGATCTCATCAAAACATCGGTGGAACACGCCGAGAGAGGCGTGACCATCACCCAAGACGTGGAAAAAGCCCTCAGCCAAAGCGTAGACCACGCCGGAAAAGTAGGCGGTTTGATAGCCGAAATCGCCAAAGCCTGCAACGACCAGGCGCTCGGCATAGAACAAGTAAACAAAGCCCTCGCCCAGATGAACGGCGTAACACAGCAAAACGCCGCCAACGCCGAAGAGTCGGCGAGCGCGTCGTCGGAACTGAGCGACAGGGCGGTGGAATTGGCTAAGCTGGTGGGGGCGTTTAAGTTGAGTAAGATAGGTTAAATCAGCCGTGGGAACTTTTTTTGTAACGAATCGTCTAATAGCGCGGTATATTATTAATGATTGCGTCGGCTTTGTGTGTGAGTCGGGCGGTTCCACATAAAAAGGAGGGTTTATGAGCGGATTTGTCGGTGTCTGGCGGGCTTTGCTTGTGGCGGCTGTTGTGGTCGTTGGGGTGATAGGGTGCGGGGGGGACGACGGTAATCCGACGGTCAATAACGGGGGTAATAATAACGGCGGTAATAACAACAACAATGGCGGGGACAATAACGACGTATTGGTTAATATTCCGGCTGTTGACCCGAGCACGGTGGTTAGAAGCACGTTCACCGATACCAGAGACGGCGCGGTATACAAAACGGTCAAAATAGGCGAACAAACGTGGATGGCGGAGAATCTGAATTATTTTACGGATAGTTCCTCGTGTTATGACAATGCCGATTCAAACTGCGTTAAGTACGGTAGGTTGTACGTTTGGACTGCGGCGAAGAAAGCGTGCCCCGCCGGATGGAAGTTGCCGGATTCGGTGGATTGGGAAAAGTTGAATGTGTCGGCGGGCAGTCGTGATTGGTCTATGACGGGTTCGATCTTCATCTCTTGGTATCAGGCGGCTAGGAAATTGAAATCAACGAGCGGTTGGAAGGATCATTCTGATGAATCGGCTAATGGAACGGATGACTACGGATTTTCGGCCTTGCCCGGCGGTGGCTACTGGATTGAGTATGACGTTGGAGAAACATATGCCCATGTTGGTGAGAGGGGGATGTGGTGGCAGATCACGCAAAGATCTAGCAATAAAAGCAAATACTGGGGTCTGAGCAGCATTTTTAGTCAGAGTGACTTTGAATGGGATGATTACAGCTACCGATTCTCAGTGCGTTGCCTCAAGAATTAGCGTATTTCCATCCCGGGGCGCCCCAAATCCGCCGGAGCGCCCCGTCCCCCTCCGTTCATCCCGTCCCGCCCCGCCCCGTCGTCCCGTCGTCCCGTATTCAAGAATTTTGAATTTTATCGTTTGACTTTCACCCTCCCGCTATTATATTAATTATATGTAAAGATATCCCCAAATCAACCCTAAACCATAATAAGACGATTCGGAGGAACAGTCCATGAAGAAGTACGATGCCGTCTCTATACGCAATGTGTGTTTCGTCTCCCACGGCGGGGTGGGCAAGACCACTCTCCTCGAAGCGGCGTGTTTTACCGCCAAGGCCACGGCCAAGCTCGGCAAGGTGAGCGCCGGCACCAGCATTTTCGACACGCGGGCCGACGAAAAAGCCCACAAAATGACGATTTCCACGCATTTAGGGTTCTGCGAGTGGCGGGACAAGAAGATAAACGTGCTCGACACGCCTGGATTTTTGGACTACTTGGGCGAGGCCAAAGCCGCCCTGCGGGTGACCGAGACCGCCGTTACGCTCATAGACGCCGTCGACGGGATCCAGGTGGGGACGGAGCTCGTGTCGCGTTACGTGGACGAAGTGAAGACCGCCCGCCTCTTCTTCGTCAACGGCATGGACAAGGAGAACGCCGATTTCGACAAGGCGCTTGCCGTCATAAAAGAGGCCTACGGCAACTCCGCCGCCCCGCTGACCGTCCCAATCGGCAAAGGGGCGGCGTTTAGGGGCGTGATAGACCTTGTAACCAAAGACGCCTACGAGTATACGAAAGAGGGCGACGGTTGCGGCAAGAAGATAGAGATCCCCGCGGATATGCAGGAATCGGTCGGCAATCTGCGCAAGGCGCTGATGGAGTCCGTGGCGGAGACGAGCGAGGAGCTAATGAACAAGTACTTAGACGAGGGAGGCCTCTCCGACGACGAAATTCGCGCCGGGGTTGCAAAGGGCGTGCTCGACGGCTCCGTCTGCCCCGTGCTTGCCGGTAGCGGTCTGCTCAACATCGGCGTCGACCAGCTGCTGACGAAGATCGTGAACCTCTGCCCGTCGGCGGCGTCGCGCACAGAGATCGACGTCATTGAGGGCGAGGAGCAAAAGACTGTGTCCGTTAAGGTCGACGACCCTACGGCGGTGTCGTTCGTGTTCAAGACGGTCTCCGAGGAGCATTTGGGCGAGTTGAACTTGGTGCGCGTGTTCAGCGGCAAGGTGTCCACCGGCCACGAGTTGCTGAACGTCAGCAAAGGCGCGCCGGAGCGGATCGGGAATATGTACTTTATCCGAGGCAAAGAGAGGGTGGACACCGACGAGATCCACGGAGGCGACATCGGCGGCCTGCTCAAACTTAAGGCCACCCACACCAACGACTCGCTTGTTGACAAGGCGGTAAAATACCGCGTCCTCCCGACCGCCTATCCCGAGCCGTTGGTCAGCGTAGCCGTAACCGCCAAGGTCAAGGGTGACGAAGATAAGATCGCCGTCGGCATAGCAAAGTTGAACGAGGAAGACAAGTGTTTCAGCTACAAGTTCCACTCCGACATCCACCAATCCATCCTCTCGGCTATGGGCGACATCCAGTTGGACATCATCTTGGAGAATCTGAAGAACCGCTTCAAAGTGGAAGTGGAGCGCAAGCAGCCCAAGATATCATACAGGGAAACCATCACGAAATCGGCCAAGTACGTGGAGTACACGCACAAGAAGCAGACGGGCGGCGCGGGTCAGTTCGCAAAAGTCTTTATCGACTTAGAGCCGATGCCGCGAGGCGGCGGCTATGAGTTTGTTGACAAAATCGTAGGCGGCGTGATCGACCAGCCTCTGCGCCCCAGCGTTGACAAAGGCGTTAGGGCGAAGTTGGATGAGGGAATAATAGCCGGTTATCCTATAGTGGACGTGCGGGTGTCGCTTGTGGACGGCAAGACGCACCCCGTAGACTCCAAAGACGTGGCCTTCCAGATAGCGGGGCGCGAAGTTTTCAAAAAAGCGTTTGAGGCGTCTTCACCGATATTGTTAGAACCGGTGGTGGAGTTGAAAGTAACCGTACCCGTGGAGTACACCGGCGACATAATGGGCGACCTGTCGTCACGCCGAGGCAAAGTAGGCGGTATGGAGCAGGTAGGGAAATTGGAGACGATCACCGCGAAAGTCCCGGAGGCGGAGATCCAGTCATACTCCAGCACACTAAGGTCGTTGACGCAGGGCCGCGGCTTCTACTCCAAAGTCTTTTCGCATTACGAACAAGTTCCGCCCGACCACGCGAAGAAAGTCATAGAGGCGCATCAGGCGGAGATAGCGCATCACGAGAAGCATGAGAAAGCGGAGTAGGGTGCGGAGTAGGGTGGGGGTAGCCAATTTTTTTTAGACGGAAGGCTACGCCTTCCATAGATAAATCGGGGGGCTAAACCCCCCGATTTTCAGTCAACGTCAACTACTCCTTAACGCAACGCACAGAGAACCCGCGGCTCTTGTTTTCGATTTGCTCGCTCACGCCGCCGTTGCCGTAGTGCATGTCCCGGTAGTAGCTACTATCGTTCCCCGTGTACTCAGTGGCCGTCCACCAATAGCCGTTGTAGCCAGCATTATTGTCGAATACGCCATTGGAGTAGCGGCTGCCGCCGGGCAAGGCCGAAAATCCGTAACTATCTGTACCATTGCCATCATCAACCCAACCGCTTTTTGATTTCAACAGATTACCCGCAGAATTATCATCGCCCGCCGCCGACACCAAAGCCTTCCAATCATATATAGTAGGCAACTGCCACTTAATCGATTGACAAGCCGCATTCGCCGCCGCCCAAGTATACAGCCGACCATACTTATCACAGTTAGACGTATTGTCACCATGACACCACGAATCCGCCGTCTCTATGTTTAGATTCTTCTTCATCCATATCTTCCCGCCTATCGTCACAGACTCGTACCCATAAAGACTTTTAAGAAACGTCTCCGCCTCTTTGCCGCCGTCAGCAACCCCGCTATCATTACACCCCACGCAAATAAACGTAACCGCAACCGCAAACGCGACGACAACCCCCGTCAACTCCAAACGTATCTTTTTCATAACCTCTCCTTTTCATTCCAAGATTATTGTTAGAACCTAAATCCCGCGCCCACCCTGACGGAAACGCACTGCCCCCGCATAGTTTCCCCTTTTTTATCGTCAAAGGCCGCGCCGCCTTTCTCAAACTCGCTCGCCGACCTCACCCCGTACATCAATTCCCCGCGCAGATACAGCCGCTCGCCCAAGTCAAAGTCAACGCCGCCGCCGAATTTCACCCAAACGATGCTCAAATCTCCCGAGTTATAACGCCCGTCCGCGCCGTCAAACTCGTACGTTTTCCCGCCTCCCTCGTACTCCAGTTTTCCCGCCGCCGCCGCCTCGTAGTCTATCCCAAAGAGCGGAAAAAGTTTTACGCTTCCTACATTGACGGGATATTTAGCGAATACGCCGATATTGATATATTGGCATTTCATATCGGGTATAATTTTGCTGTCTGACACTGCCTCGCTCTTCCATTTCCCGCCGCCCATTGAGTAGCCGGCGAACGCTTCGCCGTATGTCGCGTCAAAGAACAGGTACACGCCGCCGCCAAAATAGGGCATTGCCGCCGCCGCGCCGCTCGGCCACTTTATCCCGCCGCCGAATCCCGCGTTGAAGAACGCGCCGCCGCCCACGCTTAAAGTTATCGGCGGTCTTTTTGGGGGTTCTGATTTGGGTTTAGGCGTGGGCATCTCTTTTTCCGGCTTGGCTTCTTCTTTAGGTTCGTCGGTATCGGGCGCGGGGCCGGCCGCCGCCGTCGTTTTTTGCGTGTCCGCGAATTTTCTGTACATATTGGCGCTCGCCGTAGCCGCTATCCCCAAGAGTTCCTCAAGGTTTCCTGAGCGGACCGCTTCCGACGATATTACCAGCGTCCCGTTGTCGGTTTCGTAAATTTCGATGGTCAGCGTAAACTTCGTCTGAAATTTGCTGACCGTCCCCCGCACGATATAATCCGCGCCGATTCTGCTGCCCAACGTGATAACGCAATTCTCTTCCGCGCACTCTTCGAGCACCGCGCCGCCCATCGATTGTACGGTTTCGGAGGTCATTACGCTGTACTTTCCTGACGGCAGGTTTTCCGTCGCCTGTCTGCGGAGTTCGGCTGTAATCTCCCTGACTTCGGCGGCGTTGAGTTCTGCGGACGCGCCGGAGGCGGCGTCCACGTCGGTTTCCACGACCGCGACGTATTTGACCCCCGCCGCCGCCGTCCCGGCAAGGAACGCGGCGAGCGCGGCGGCCTTAATCAGCGTTGTTACCCTCATTAGTTATCCCTTTCAAGGTTATAATGTACCGTATCGGGCGGGTTTCACGCTCCGATTCCATACTCAAATATAATAAACCGCCCAGCCCGAAATCATAGTTTTTAAGTCTTTTAAAATCAAAGTCTTTAAAGTCTTTAAAGTCTTTAAATCATTTTTAGACGGAAGGCTTCGCCTTCCATAGATAAATCGGGGGCTAAACCCCCGATTTTCAGTCAAAGTCAAAAAAAAAGCCTTTTTGGGGGACTTTGACGTTGATTTTGACTGAACTTGTTTATCTCGGCGAAGCCAAAATGCGGGGCATAGCCCCGCATTTATCTATGAAGCCGAAGGCTTCGTCTTAAAAAGATTTAGAATTTGACTTTATGGTTAGGTTTTGTCTTAAAAAGATTTTGATTTAATATCTTCCCCGCCCGCAATATATATTGTATATAACCGCCGTATAGGCGAAACGGCTTACCGACATATTATTATAGGGTTAAAAACATTATGGCACGGCTGAAAACGATAGACTGGCGGGACGATTGCGTCAAGTTAATTGACCAGACGCTTCTGCCGAACGAAGTCCGCTATATTGACATTGTCAACGCGGAAAGCATGTACGAGGCGATCCAAGTCCTCCGCGTTCGCGGCGCGCCCGCCATCGGTGTGGCGGCGGCTTTCGGGCTTTATCTCGGCGTCCGCGATTTTAACGGCGGCGGCGTCAGTTCATTTTTAGGCCATGTGAACGACCGCGCCGCCTACTTAGCCGCCTCCCGCCCCACCGCCGTCAACCTCTTTTGGGCGCTTGACAGGATGAGAAAATTCGCCCGCGCCCAAGCTGAATCTTGTACTGATATTAGTATTGATACGTTGAAAAAGCGTATCTTAGAGGAGGCTCTCCGTATCTTAGAAGAGGACAAGCGGATGTGCCGGGCTATTGGTGAACACGGGTTTGAGCTCATCAAGGACAAAGAGTGCATATTGACCCACTGCAACGCCGGCGGTCTAGCGACAAGCGAACTCGGCACCGCGCTCGCCCCCATATACGTAGGCCAAGAGCGCGGCGTAACGTTTCGGGTATTCGCCGACGAGACGCGCCCGTTGTTGCAGGGCGCCCGGATCACCGCGTTGGAGTTGAGCGAGGCGGGAATCCCCGTAACGGTGATATGCGACAACATGGCCGCTTCCGTCATGGCGAGCGGTCAGATCAAAGCCTGTATCGTCGGCGCAGACCGCATAGCGGCCAACGGCGATACCGCAAACAAGATAGGCACCTACGGCGCGGCGATATCGGCCGCTTACCACAAGATACCCTTCTACGTAGCTGCCCCGTCGTCAACATTCGACCTCAAAATCAAAGGCGGCGCTGACATCCCTATAGAGAAGCGCGGTAGGGAAGAGGTGGCTCTCTTGGGGGGAGTCAAAAAGAGTATTCCGGACAAGGCGGAGGTATTCAATCCGTCTTTCGACGTTACTCCGGCGGCTCTGATCGCGGCGATCATCACGGAAAAGGGGGTGATTTATCCGCCGTATGTTGAAAATATTGCGAAAATTATTTAATAAAATCAAAAATATCAATTTTCAAATAACAACAATATCCGCCTCCCCGTGGGCGTATTCATTACTGTAAGAGTAAGGATTCTGCGCATGAATCACAATATTCCACAAAAAACAAACGGGGAGGGTGATGGTATGCAATGCGGAACGGTGTTGTTTTTCAACGACATTAGCGGTATAGGCAAGATTATGGCGGACGACGGCGCCCATATCAGAGTTTCCCACAAGGCGCTGCGTGGCGACGGGTACAAGGTCTTGGACGAGGGGCAGCGCGTCAATTTTAAGAGCGTTCGGCGGAAGTCGGGGCTGGAGGCGTCGATTGTGGAAACAGTCGATACGTTTTTCTGAATTTTACTAACGGCGTGCCCTTGCAGAAGTGCGACATCAGCGAGGCGAAAGCCTTTGATGTAATGCTTGACAGCGATCGCGTTGACAGCAAGGGTATCGATTCCGACCGCGTATTACGCGGCGACGGCGTCGACGACGGCGGTATTGACGAGAACGGTATCAATAGCGGAGCCGTAGGCGTTGGCGCGGGTTGCTGTAACGCGGCGATGTCTACGGCCCTATTTATAGCGTCTATGGCCGAGTCGAACCGGTAGACCCCGAACACCGGCATGAACTCCGGCGGGGCGCGGCGGTGGTTGCGGTAGGCTGTGGCATACTTGTACCCTACGGACTTGGCGGCCTCCCATACCCGCTTGTTCCAACTGCCGAACGGGAACGACAAACTCCTTACGGCGGTTCCCGTAATATCCTCAAGTATCGATTTTGAATCGCGAAGCTCCTTTATAAGTTCGTTATCGTTCAGCCAAACCAAATTAGCGTGCGTTAGCGAATGGCTCCCTATCTCGTGCCCGCTGTTCGAAATCTCCCTGAGCATGGTGGCGGATATGTGCTGCGGTTTGCCGATAACGTCCCAATCGCCCCTTCGGCCTATAAGCCCTGCGACGGGGAAGAGGGTGGATTTTATGCCGCGCTCCTCGAGCATGGGGTAGGCGCAGTCGTAGAAGGAGCGGAGGCCGTCGTCGAAGGTTATCGCCGTCGTCGTGGCGGTTGAAGGCGTATCTGTATTAATAATATCTATCGAATTGACACTTGAAAACAACCTCGGCTTGGCATGCTGCGATACGGTTATCATATTAATATTATTATTTTTCAGGCAATCCAGTATCTCCCCGAATGTATTTTTTGATATGCCGGAGAGGTTCAACTGCGGTTCGTCATAAACGGAGTGTATCAATAAGCCTGTAACGGGCGGCGGCGGTACGCTCCGTCTCTGTAGTAAAGGCGTCAAAGCGGTGGCGGCCGCTCCGGCGAGCAGGGGAGCGGCGGCGAGGGCCGCGGCGGCGGTTATGACGGTCGTCGGGTTCATGGCTGTTAATAGTAAAGATAATATATGGAGGGTGTCTATGGGTAAAGAAAATGGCGCGTACTTCGTATGCCCGAACTGCGGCGCGGAACTGCCTGCGGGCGCCCGCGTGTGCAGCGAGTGCGGCTCCGACGAAAACACCGGATGGTCGGAGAACACCTATCTGGACGGGGTAGACCTGCCGTTTGACGACGACGATTACGAGGAGGTCAGGGAACGTGAATTCGGCGGCGGCAAAAAGGGTCTTCATGTCAATTGGATGGCGATAGTGGGGATCGCGGTAGCGGTTGCTATGCTGATGGCGTTTGTGTTGCAGTGCTGATTAAATCAATACACAATACAATATTTTCAGGAGAAAAAATATGCGTTCTTTAAAAGAATATCTTTCCATATCCGCGATAACCGCAAAGGCGTTGTCGCTGATCAAACGCTTTCCGATAAGCGTTATATTCGTTTTGGGCACGGAATACTATTGGCAGCGCTGTTGGCCTGATTTAAGCGAACTTTTCTCCGGATATTCGATGACGGGTGACTATCGGTTTTATATTTTCCTCACGCTCGGAATATACATAAGCATAGCGGCCGCGCTGTTGCTTGAAGATATTATAGCCGACTGCCTAAGGCAATACGCTATAAACGCCGCCGTAATGCTTCTATGGGGCGTATACTGTTTTTCCCTGCCGGAACCGCATGAGGATTTTCCTTTAAGCCAAATAATCGAAATCGTCATGATTGGGCTGCTCTCGTTTTTGCCTATATATTTTATCTCCTTTTTAAAGAGAGACACCGACAACGCCTTTTGGAACTTCACGGTGCTTATGTCGTTTCAGTACACTCTCGCGTCATGCTTCGGAGCTATTATCTTCGGCGGGCTTAGCGGGGCGCTTGTTGTGATCGGCGCGTTGTTTGACATTAATATAGATAGAACGGTATACATTAAGCTATCGACAATCTGCCTTATTGTATTCACGCATCTCTATTTTTTGGCCAACATCCCCGGCAAAAACGTCAAACACAACAATGAAATACTGAAAATCAAATCTCTTAACGCGCTTGGGCTGTACGTTTTGGCGCCGCTTGTCGCCATTTACGCCGTTATTCTCTACGTCTATCTGTTCAAAATCATTATCGCGTGGGAATTGCCGCGAGGATTGGTGACGTGGCTGGTATCTACTCTCGCTTGCGTCGGATTCTTTACCGTAGGGGTGCTTTATTCGTCCCGCTTAGATGAGAAGAACAAGGCCGCCGTCTATATGTCCCGATATTTCAGCTTGGCGATGCTGCCGCTCTTGCTCCTTATGACCGTCGGAATCGTCCGCCGCGTCAGCGATTACGGCATTACCGTCTTTCGCGGCTACCTCATAGTGATAAATATCTGGCTCTACGCAATCTGTATCTACCACTTCGTCACAAAAGCGCGGCGTATCAAATGGATATTCATATCGTTTGCCGCGGTCGTACTGCTCTCATCCATACGTTTCTGCGGCGTTCCCGACGTTACCAAATATATCCTGACCGCACAAATACGCGGGTACATAGGCAATCAGAAAATATCTCTCAACGACAAAGCCCTCTTTGAGAAAGTGGGTTCTGAGAATAGGAAAAAGGTCGCTGAAAAAATAGATTATTTATATAGCACATTCGGCGTTCAGAGCGTTCGGGTGTTCTTTGAGGGCGATATAAACGGCAGCAATGTTTGGGATTTCGCGAGAACATGGAGATCGGACGAATATAAAGAGATCGATACGCCGAGACCGGTGAAAGACTACGGAAGATACTTTTCAAGCAACGAGCGTGAGCGTTGGCGCAATCATCATTGGGATATTAATGGGTACAACGTATTCGTTCGCGTATATTATCCGCCAAGAGCGGATAACGTAGTATACAATAGTTATTTTGAGGATAATAAGTTGACGGTAGTTTGTGACGCCATATTCGAGACGAGAAAAACTTTTAGTATTCCGCTGAAGGAAAAAGCCAGGTCGTTGGCAAACGATACTACGCCGAAGATGCGGTTGGAGGGCGACGGGTATATGTTTTTGATAGAACGCATTGAAGGCCATTACCACAAGTCGGCGGACAGCGTTGAGTTGCGCGTGCTTGAGGGGTATCTGTTTTATAAAGAGTAGGGGAGGAGCGTTACCGCTCCCGCCCTTGACCGTCGCCATCCCGCAACATCTTTTTAATTTCGTCGAGCGAGTAACCTTGTTCGAGGAGTTCCATAGTCTTTTCCATGCCTTCTACCATACCTTCCGCCTTGCCTGCTACCATGCCCTCCGCCATGCCTTCCCCCCTCGCCTTCCTAGCCTCCTCCTCCGCCTTCCTAGCCTCCTCCTCCGCCTTCCTAACCGCTTCCTTCGCCTCCTCAACCTCCCTCTTCGCCGCCCTCGCCTTGACCCGCTGATCCATCTCGTAGAGCCTGTAACTCTCCAGACGGTGACGTGTGTGCATGTCCTCCGACACCTCGGTAAGACGGGCGGCGGCCTTCTCCAATACGGGGTTCTTCTCGGCTATCATGGCCAACTCCTCCTTCGTTCTAACGGTTAAAAACCTCATCCACCACCACAACTCGCTGCCGTCATCCACCAATGACAACTTCGGCAACTCAAGGATATGCACCTCTAACAAATCCGTAAACTCCGAGCGCGTCTCAGGGTCGTACAAGGTATAACGGTGATGATACGCGCCGTCCTCAGGTATCATTACGTGGTTCGTTATCGTCACACCGATGACCCGCTTAATGCTGTCGTAATCATCACCCGACACAACCTGCTCCCTGAGCATCCCCGAACAGTAAAATAATACGCGCTCACGCAGACACGCAACTTTTTCACGCTGCATTTCAACGTCTATCACCGTCTTCGACTTCAAAACCACCTTGATGTCCAAAACGCCCAGTTTTTCGTCAATATGCTCCGGATATATGTTCGGGTCTACTATCTCGATCTCCCCGTAATCGCCGTCCGGCAGACTGATTACGGATTTCAGAAGCGGCTTTAGCAAATCGGGACGCTTCGCGAAAACCAACTTGAATACAATGTCGTATATGGGCGGAAGTATCTCCGGCAGACCGTCGTTAAAGCGTGGCATAATACGCCCCTTTCCATTGATGGATTGAAGTTCTTGGATAATTGGATAATTTGGGTCTTGCGGTACGACGAGAGCGCGGTTAGGCTTATGCGCCTTGGCTTCGGGGGCGAAGCCTGAGAGATGGGTGCCGCGGGTGAAACGAGATGGGCGTTATGACGCCGTAATATAAGTTAAATATGGTTTATGGGGACAATGGAAGTCAAATTTATTTGAAGAAAACGGGGCCGACCCTGCCGACAACACAGCGGACCGGCCCCGACAATACTAACTCCTACCGCGCCACGCTTCAGTCCTGAACACAACGAACAGAATATCCGTCGTCCTCGTTGCTGCTCTCGTACACACCGTCGCCGCTGCCGCTCATGAGCCGGTAGTAGGCGTCGTCGCTCCCGCCCTCCGTAGCCGTCCACCAGAAGCCTTCAAAGCCGGCACCGCTGAAATAGCCATTGGAGTTACGGTGGCCGCCAGGCAAGGCCGAAAACCCGTAGTCATCCGTCCCATTGCCATTATTGTACCAACCGCTTCTCGCTTTCAGCTTCTTGCCCGCTATATCCGCACCGCCAGCCGCCTTCACCAATGCTTCCCACTCCGCGCGAGTCGGCAACCTCTTCCCGTCCAACTGACAAGCCCTCTTCGCCGCTTCCCACGTATACAGTCTGCCGTATTTATCACAGTTAATGGGATCGTTGTCATAACACCAAGAATCCGCCGTCTCTACGTTCAGATTCGTCTTCATCCACTTCTCTATCGGCACAGACCCGCCGCCGTTGTTGTTATTCCCGTTGTTATTGTTGCCGTTGTTGTTAGCGGGATTATCATTTCCCTCGTCGCCCCCACCGCACCCCACCCAACAGACTACCGACACAGCCACAACACCCGCCAACAACAGCGTCCGCCCCAATTTCGTAAAGGTAAAGAAATTCATAACGCAATCCTCCAAATGATTAAGGTGTTAATGTTGATATTAAATGGCTTATACTGTTTTTGCACCCCGTTAAGGGGTGTGGAAACATAACGTCAAAGTCAAAACCGCCTTGAAATCGGTCGCGGAGGCGGTAAAATCGCTAAAACCCGCCTTAAAATCGATCACGCAGGTGGTATTATCGGTCAACGCCGTCGTAAAACTGCCCATCGTAAGCCCTTGATTTTGGCGGTGATAAGTCAGAACACCTGTCAACATATAGAGTCCCCCTATTTATGCAAGTGTAGCACAAAAACCTACGTTTTTGTTATACACTTTTTAAAATAGGAAAACGCTGAAATTAGGGGTAAAAACGGGGTTCGGCAGGAATTTTAGGTGTAACAATTAAACGTACCTTTATTTGTTACACCCTACTAATATAATTCATGTAGATTCCGTAAGTCAAATTTTTCGCAAACATAAACCGCATCGTTCATTTCACAAGTTCCGACACATATACCAGCTTGATCCCGTTCTTTCTAAGCGGCTCCGTCTCATCCTTCAGCGCCTTTATGAACGCCGCCGACGGTTGCGCTTTGATCAGCACCTTGCCGGTCTTCTCCGCCGTAACGGCGTAGCGGCGCAGCTTTTCGCGCGCTTGCTCCGTCGTCGCCGCCGCGTCTATCGATCCCTGTATGGGTGCGTTCGGGATTTTCATCGACTTCGTCAGTTGCGGGGCTACCGATTTCTTTGAGATGTCGGTGTAGACGAAGTAGGCTTTGCGCCTGTTCGTTTCCGATAATATTATGCCCATCGCCCGCGAGTCCTCCATGACTTTGGCGCCGTGGAAGTTGCAGACGCCGGATAAGTTGGGGACGGCGGCGGCGGCTTGCGATATAATACCGCGTATGTTGTCGTCGCTGTAGTGGATCATCACCATTGATCTCTTGTACTTGTCGTACTGCTGGGGGAGCGGTTCCATAGGCAGCAGGAGCGCTACCTCTTTCTTGTTTTCTTCGGCGATCTGCGCCGTCCTCGCGGAGAATTTATCGGCGGGCAGGAGCGCTATGGTCAGCGGTTCGGGGAAGGATAGGTACGCCGTGGTGGTTTCGTTTGTTTCGAAGCCGAGATTCTCTACCAGTATAGCCATCTTCGCGGTGTTCGACATATAGCGGTTTGACTGCTGGATTCTGACGACCGCTTTCGGGTGTTTGGCGTTTGAGCTTCTGAACGTCATCGCGCAGTTGGCCTCGGAGGCGCAGACGCAGTCCTCCACGCGGTAGGGGGCGGTGCGGGCGTTCGAGAGATTCCAGATCACCCACTCCATGGGGCGCCCACGAGGGACGGCGGCCTTGATCTCTATGGCGCTGTCTCTGGGGAGGTACTGTATGGAGTAGTCGGCGTCGCGCAGTTCCAACTCGGCGAATTTGGCGGCGAGAACGTTCTGGAACCTCACGGCCGCGTCGGAGCTTCCCGCGTTCGGGGGCGCGTCGTTCGTTTCGGGCGTTTGATCGCCCTCCTCGTTTATGATCTCTATGATGTGCTTGGTTTTGGACATCATGGAGACGATCTTGTACCGGGTGGGCTTGTGCAGGAAGAGGACGGCGGCGGCCGCCAGCAGCAGCGCCGCCAGCGTCAGTATAAGCAGCGGCAATATCGGCTGCGGCGATTTCTTTTCGGACGCGGAGCCGTTATCGGAACCGTTCTTTTTGCGTTTTTTATCGGCCATCGTGTTTATCCTAAAATAAAATTTCTTTTGATATTCGGCAACCCATAGTATATATTAATAGTTATAGGTTGAACTCCACAATAAATATACACTATTGCGGATTAGATGCGCAAGATAATATAACGTCAATCCTTTTTATGGAAAAGATAACAGTCCCTGTGATTCTGGGGCCTACCTCCGTAGGCAAGACTTCCTTTGTTCTACGGGCGGCGGAGGCTCTCGGCTACGAGGTGATCTCCTGCGATTCGCGGCAGGTCTATCGGCGCATGGACATAGGCACCGCCAAACCGTCGCCGCTTGAGAGGGAGCGCGTCAAGCATTGGATGATAGACATTCTGGATCCGTCGGAGCCGTACTCGGCGTTCGCTTTCGCCGACGGGGCGCTGAGGATAATCCGCGAGGCGCGTGAATCCGGAAAAAAAATTTTGATTTGCGGCGGCACGGGTTTATATTACTATGTGACCCTTGAGGGCGCGAATAGGCTGGACGAGACCGACTTAGAACTGCGGGAGAGGCTGCAAGCGGAGGCGGGCGAGCGCGGGGCGGCTTGGATGCACGAGCGTCTCGCGGAGGTTGACCCGGAAGCGGCCTCGAAAATTCATCCTAACAATTTACAGCGGATATTGCGCACGCTGGATATATTTTATAGAAAAGGGGTCCCGCTGTCGGCGTTGCAAAAAGAGGGCCGCCAACCGGAGGACGTCGATTTTCGGGCGGTAGTCATAAACCGCCCCAGAGATATACTGTACGACAGGATCAACAGGCGCGTGGACGCGATGGTTGAGGCGGGGCTGTGGGAGGAGTTTCTGCGCCTCCGCGCCATGGGTTACGGCGAGCGCAGCCCCGGCATGGTGTGCGTGGGGTACAGGGAACTGTTCGGCGTCGAGAGGGGAGAGATAGGCTTCGATAGGGCGGCGGAACTTATCAAACAGAACACGCGGCATTACGCCAAGCGCCAAATGACATGGTTTAGGAATAAAACGAAGTGCGAGAACATAGACGTCACCGACGAAAACGGGGACTTTTTGATGGATTGGTTTGCTCAAAGGATAGCAACGAACACATAACAATTAACATTAACAATATTTTCACAACAAAAATCTTAACCGTACGCCGCGCCATAACGCGCGAGCAGAGTAAGTGAAAGGAGTCGGCATGTACAACGATGAATCGAACTCAAGCCAAGGTCAGGGGCAAGGAGGGGCGTTTGTCCGTAGGCCCATCCCTAAGTACAACGGGGACAAATCCGGCGGGGAGTATCAGCAGCAAGACCAGTCGCCGTCGCCGCCGCCGCAGAGGAGTTACTCCTCCGGCGGGGGGTACCGTAGCGGCGGGTACGGCAGAGACCGCCAGAGCGACAGTTCTCAGTCGTCGTACTCCGGTTCCGCCCAGCGCGGCAGACGCCCTGAGGGCGGCGGGAGCGGCGGCTACGGCGGCGGCGGAAGCGGCGGTTACAGGAGCGGCGGCGGCGGAAGCGGCTACGGCTACAACCGCAGCAGCAACTACGGCGGCGGCTCGAACGACCGCCTCGTCAGGCAAAACGACATCATCATACAGTTGCTCAAAGATATACGCGACCGCCTTCCGGCTCCTCCGGCGGGTACGTCTACGGCGTCCGAGCGTTCGTCGGACTCTTACGGCTCAAGCCACCACTCTTACTCGTCATCCCCATCGCGGCACTCGTCCTACTCTTCGGACTCCGACGGCGACGAGTTCGACGTTTCGAGCGGCGGCTCCGGGCAATCGCCCGATTTGGGCAACAGCGCCGGCGGCCGTGGCGGCGACGGGGATGAAGACGGCGGGTTCAACAGTTGACAGGCGGCGCTAAAACGCCCGATTTGTCTTTGCGAAAGGCTTTTTACCGATGATAGGCTCCTGCGGTAGGCGGGGATTGATATACGTTTGCGCGGTCGTATTGGCGGCAGGCGCGCTCTGCGCGCCCTCCGCCGTCACGCGCTGGTCGGCGCTCCAAATTGTTCCGAACACCGACCTGCTCCC
>Ga0268262_10002508_pt1 | contig 21118 bp, 16 predicted proteins | sample TergutNc150P3_FD_190354 | JGI IMG/M metagenome (GOLD analysis project Ga0268262, IMG submission 190354) | Nasutitermes corniger P3 segment gut microbial community from laboratory colony in Florida, USA - Nc150 P3 (SPAdes) (version 2) | ecosystem: Host-associated > Arthropoda: Insects >... | reverse complement strand
TGACACCGAGGCCAGAAAAAAGGTCACGCTAAAAGCCCCTGCGGCGGGCAGCAAGGGGTTCCGCCTCAAAGTTACTGGACTAAAAGGCGGGCACAGCGGCATGAATATCAACGACAGCCGCACAAACGCCATCAGGATTTTGGCCAGAACCCTCTACGCGCTTCAAGCGGGTACGCAGATCGGCATAGCCAGCTTGGCGGGGGGCAGCAAGCGCAACGCCATCCCGCGGGAGGCTTTCGCTGTCTTGGCCGTTTCGGACGAAGCCAAGGCCAAGTCCATCTTGGCCTCTGTAGAGGCCGAGACCAAACAGGCCATTGGGCAATTTGACCCTGGGCTACAAATTTTACTAGAACCAGTTGACCTTCCAGCAAAAGTTATGGACGACGCCGACGCCAAGATTGTCGTCAACATTCTTTTCACAATGGTACACGGCGTGGTCGCCATGAGCCCTGACATCCCTGGGTTGGTGCAAACCAGCACCAACCTTGGTGTTTTAGAGACGCAGGACGATGTAGTCAGTTTCTACATGCTTCACAGATCCTCTATTGACGCATCCAAGATGACGGTGGTTGACCGCGTGACGGCCCACTGCGCTCTGGCCGGGTTCCAGGCCACACACATAGGCGGCTACCCAGGCTGGAAGCCAGAGCCAGACAGCGACTTGGTAAAGATCGTCACCGGAGTCTATAAAGAAGTCGCCGGCAAAGAGATGAAGGTAGTGGCCATGCACGCCGGCCTAGAATGTGGCATCATCGGCGAAAAGTACCCAGGGATGCAGATGATTTCCATCGGGCCCGACATGTGGGAAGTTCACACCCCCAGCGAACACGTCAGTATCCCCTCTGTGGCCTTCTTCTGGAAGTTCGTCAAGGCCATTCTGGCGAAAAAATAGGTACCACGCTCTCAAAATAGCGTTCAACGCGCCCTAATATCCATCACTATCACTCCGAAAGATGTCTAGTTATGGACAGCCTATACAAAATCAAACAGCCCTTTTCTGGAGGACGAAATGCAAAACACACCCGCTGCGCGGAGGCATTGGCTTAAAAGCCTTGTTGCTATATTGGTGCTACTGCCGTGCTTCGCCTTGGTGTCATGCAAGGATCCAAAGTTTGAAAAAGTAAAGCTGCGGACAGACAGCCAAGCCGCGGAGCTAAAAAGATGGACTGGAGCATCGGTGCCTTTGAGGCCCGGCACCGCCTATGGGATATATAAATATAGCATTGTTATTGATGGCTCAGATGGAGCAAACATTGTCGGGGCAGTGGCGGCAGATGAAAAAGGTTCATACGTATGTACAATTGACCACGAAGAGGATAAATGCACAATTTCATGGGAGGCCCGAAAGAACGTCCCTGCTTTTACTACTTCATTCGATGTCGTCTTTTCATATAGCGACTGCAGCAGTATGAAAATTGCGTACAAGGAGTATATAACTGCCCTTGGATGGGCTACCCTCGTCGTAGGGGCTGTCTTAATGAACCCGATTGTGCTTGCCCCCTTGTTTTAAAGCAAGGGCACGAAAAGCCGAACAATCGCAATTGCTCTCATATTAGAAACCAGCATGAAGGCCACAGCCACCATCCTTTGCGCCATGCTCGACCGGTTATAAGTTTGTAGGCCCTTTGCCATCAATCCATGCGAGCAATCGTGCTAACCTTATCTAGGAGGACCAACATGAAAACCACCACCACAATCCTTTGCGCCGCGCTGGCGGCTGTCCCCGCCCTTGCCCAAGATGCCCCCCCAAGTCTGTTCAGGCTTGGCGTGTCTGCGAACGTTACGGCCCCCATGAACGACATGGGCAATAAAAGCGCTACTGGATTCGGCCTTGCCGGGTTCGCGGAGATGAGGCTGACCGACAACATGGCTCTGCGTATGCGCTATGAATACACGAAACTGGGCGGGCAAGAAGAGGCGCTAAATCTAATCCTCGCTGGCACCGTTGCCGCCATCACGAATTCGTATGACTCAAGTTTGCAGGTGGCCATGGCCGACTATGTATTCGGGCGCAAAGACAAGGGCCTATATTATTTTGTGGGCGTTGGGACTACGTGGTGGGGCGTCAGTGTTGACAAAGTTGCCAGCGATATATCAGACCTGCCGCAACAACTCGCCCAATCCGGGCTTGGCGAATCTGGCACCTTTAGCGGTTCCGCTGGCATTGGCTATAGTTTAACAACGAACATTGGGGTGGAGGGCAGATACACAAAGATAAACTCCAAAGCCGCTACCAACGCCAACCAAGCCTTTGTCCAAGCATCATTTCTGCTCAGGTTCTGATTCTCAAGTTTATTGTCTAGCGCAGCAAAGCATTAAGCTTATCATACATTTTTTGCAACTCGGACATCAGCGCGAAGTCGGCTGTAGCCAGCTCCTTGGCCTCAGCCATGGTGGCGTTGGCGGGATGTTTTTTGGCGGCTTGGCCTGATAGTTCCACTATTTTTTTCTGCATTTCGTTTGCCGCTGGGCTGTATGGCGCACACGAATAGGCAGCGGCGAAGCCACTGTCCAGCGCCTGAATAGGCAGAATGCTGTAGTTGAACCTGTACGTCATGTTGTTCACGTTGATGCGATAAACGTCCATTGGATAAGCGCCCCAACTGTTGTCGCCGCCAAGGCCAGTGCTCGCTATGGCCACGCGCAGGGTGATGTCGTCCCTCTTTTTTAGCTGGTGGGGCTTCTGGGAGAGCGACGCAAGGTCGTTGCCTGACTGCGGCGTCAAGTCCTCTGGCGCGTAATGCAGGGCGTTGAACTGTATAAACGACGTGTCATTCATGCTAGGGCCATTCGGCGGCGCTGGCACAGTTCCGCCGCCCTTGACCAAAAAGCCAAAGCCCGCATCGTCTATCAGCGCGAACCAGCGCACGTCCACCTTCATGCCAGTCTCCTGTGTGCGGACGTAGTTGAAGAAATTATCCGTGACGGTGCTCTCGTACAGCCCCACAGGATAGCCCGTCTTGCGGTCGGAGTATGTCTCCCCCCTTGGGCCAAACCAAGTTAGGTTTTCAAATTCGGGCTTGACCGTCATAATGCTGCCGATCTCTGGCGCAAAATTGTTGTTAGCCGTTTGGGCGCCAAAGCGATAAGTGTGCTCGACATTGACCTCGCCGTTGGGATAGATCGTGTACAAGATGCTATAGGCGGCGTCAACCTTGTTGGGGAATGTTCCGTCAAAGCGCACCTTGACTAACGAGATGGCCTTTGCGCCCAAATCGGCGAAGAGTTTTTCCTCTGACTCAACCTTAAAAGAACCCGCCGTCATAGTCCTAGAGGTGCCAGTCGCCCTCCAAGTGCTGTTGGCCAAAAATGTCGGGTTGGTGTTGGTTCCGCCTGTGTACCAGGCCCTTTCGTTGTCGTTTACGGGACGCCAGAAGTTCGGAGCTGGGCCATGGATCAAAAGGTCGCGGCCCATGAATTTGTACTCGCCGATGGTGCCATCGGCCTTGCTGATTGAAACCTTGAATTTTTGGTTGGAGCCTGTGTCTGTGCTGGATATTGTGACACTTTCGGAATCTTCCACAAGACTCATCGCGCCTATGGGTATGGTCGAACTCTCTTTGCCTTGGCCAAAGTCGGCCACAAGCTGGTTTTCAGAAATGACGTGGCCGGCCTTCGCCCACAATGTGTCAACTTTTTCCTTGAATACCACGTTGAAGAAATACTCTGCGCCGGGCTTAACGGTGCCTGGCCGCGCAAAGGGAATATTGAATGTTTTGGTGGTCATCGAAGTTTCGGCGACGCCCATTGGGGCAGGGCCAATGTCCAGCGTGTCGCTTCCGCTCTGTATTACTGCGCCATTCTCCTTCAATTCCCAATACATGTCATATTGGTTGGCATTGGTAAAGCTGAATTTGTTGCTGACGTTGAATGTCCCGGCGTTCAAGTCGAGACCGTTGGCCTTTAGCATGCGATAGCCGTACTTTAATTGTTCTGTCTCGGGCTGGAGTGCGCGGTCTGCATTGACCAGCCCATTGCAGGCAAGGCTGATGTGGCTGCTGCCAAATCCCCATTCGCCGCCCCAGTCGCCCCCAAAGCCCAAGAAGCGGCTAGGGCCGCTGTAGCCTTCGTACGGCAGGGTTTTCACGGGCGTCCAAAGGGCTTGGTCAACCCAGTCCCAGACATAGCCGCCGCTGGTTTTCGGCCTTTCAAAAATGGCGATGTACTCGTCAAGGTTGCCAAGGGAGTTCCCGTAGGCGTGGGCGTATTCGCATTGCAGGGTCGGCCTCACGGCGTCGTTCACTATGGCGCCCCAGCGCGACACCGTGGCGTACATCCCGCTGTGCCAGTGGGGGCCAGTGTCGGAGGTCGAGTTGGATGCGTTTTGAAGGTACTGGGAGTGCGCGCTTCTGGATGAATCTTTGGCTTTCATAAAATCCACCGTCCAAGCGCGATATTCCTCGGCGGCTTTTATTTCCATGTTCTCATTGCCCGTTGACCAAATTATCACGCAAGGGTAGTTCCAGTCGCGGCTCATCGTGGTGTTGATCCTGTCGCGCAGCAATGGCCCCCAGCTCTTGATGACGGATTGAGAGCTAACCACCGAGTTGGCCCCGTGGCACTCAATGTTGGCCTCGTCCATCACGTAAAGCCCGTACTCATCGCAGAGGTCGTAGTAGCGCGTGTCGTGCGGGTAGTGGGACATCCGCAGCGAGTTGACGTTTAGCTGTTTCATCAGCGAAATATCTTTGCGTATTAAGTCCAAGTTTTGCGTAAACCCCGATTCGGGGTTGGACTCATGCTGGTTCACGCCATGCAAAACTATGCGCGAGCCATTTAGCAAAAAGCGCACATCTGGGGTATTCATGTTGACTACCTTCGCCTGGCGGAAGCCCACCCTAAAGCAGGTGGTCTCCGTTGCAGTTTTACCGTCATACATGGTGAGAACCAGCTTGTAGAGGTTCGGGCGCTCCGCCGACCACAGTTTAGGCTTGCTGACCTTGATGTTTAGTTCCTCGCTGGCGCCCACGTAGTTATCGCCAAGCAGGTTTTTTCTAGTTTCAAACGCTGGCGCGGCCACGCTGATGACCTTGGCAACCTCTCTGCTGGCGTCGTCGAATAGCTTTGCCTCTAATCGCGCATTATTCTTTTGGGCCGCCGATGCGCCCCAGTCGCGCAGCAGGGCCTTGACGTTCAGGTTCCATTCGCCGCTGTAGGCATCGTCTTTCGCAGGCATCGTGAGCGTATGCACATCATAGAGGTTGACCTTGGCGCGGGCGACCAGCCCGACGCTGCGGAATATCCCAGATAGGCGGTTCATGTCCTGCGTCTCGAACCAGCTTCCCGAGCACCACCTGAAAACCTGAACGACAATCACGTTATTCCCGTCATAGTTGACGAATGGCGTGATGTCAAATTCCTTTGGTGCAAAGCTGTCCTCGGCGTAACCAACGGCATGGCCATTGACCCACACATAGCAGTTGGAGCCTACGGCGTCGAATAGGACGGAAACAGATCGGCTGTCTTTCTTCCATGCCTTGGGAATAGAAAACGTGCGGCGGTACGTGCCAACGGGGTTGTAGTTTGACGGCGCGGCAGGCTGAACCACCTGGCCATTGGTGATATTGGCAGAAGTGACAGGGTGGCGGAAAGTGCCGCCCCAGGACACGCCAGCGGTGTTAAAAATGTAGCCGTCATACTTAAAATCGCCATTTGCCTTAAAGTTCGCCTGCCAGTTCAATGGAACCTTTATCGTGTCCCAGCCGCTGTCGTCAAATTTCAGGCTGGTGAAGGCCGACTTGTCCGTCGTGGGCCGCTCTGCCGGACAGTGCGCCCAATGGAACCTCCACATGCCATCCAAGGACTGGTACAGATCGCTTTTTTCTTTGTAGAGCGTAAAGTTTTCCAACGCGCTCTTTTCATTGCCATAGGGCACAAAATTGGCGTGGGGGTCCTCGCGGTTGACCGCAAAGACGGCGTTGGTGTTCCACTCGCTGCCGGTGAGCACAACCGTTTTGGCGGGCTGATTTTTTGTGGGGTTTGCGTTGGGACGTGCAACGGCGCCAAGCGCCGCCGCATAAGGCGCCGCCATCAGAGATGCCATGACAAATGCAGCGGCAAAGCAGCGAGGATTTTTTGTGGATGAGGTTTTAGGCATAATCTGTTCCTTCCCTTTTACCATTATAGTCATTCAATCTTGGGTTGTTCTTGCCAGTTCGCAGGCCGATGCCAAATTGCATTTGAACGCGAATTGGTATAGTTCAGTGTTTGATTTTTTTGGCCCTAGTTCCGGGGTAGGCTTCTCAGACGGGGATGTGGCACCATGCAACACTGGATGCTCAATCCGCCATAATCATCATCGCGGCGCAGCCGCATCAGAACGAAGGCGAGCGAAGACAAAACGTCCATGCCGCCAAAATTTGTCAACGTGTTGCAACGGCCCACGTTGTAGTCTCGCGTATCCGAAGCGCAAGCGCAGGATACCGAGAGAACTTATCCCTAGCCACTGACCCCTAACCCCTACAACCTGATCCGCGCAGCGGCCTCTTGTACCTTGTAACTGGTAACTGATATTACCTCAGCAGCGGGCTTGGGCCGGAGCCTGTGATTGGGGCCTTTTCCTGTTTGGGCGTCCAGGCGGATTTGCCGTCTTTGTCCAAAAGCACTAAGATCGTTTCGCCCTTTGTCACTTCTCTGGCGCGGATTGTGGCACCGCGCAGGTTTTGGGTTTTGTAACCTTTGATGGTTATTTCGTCGTTTTTGGAAAAGCTGGCGTTCTTTTCCTTTAGGAAGGCGGGCGGGGCCAAGGTCAGTTGCCACTCTCTGCCGTCAACCATCACCGTGAGGCAGACCAAGGTCTCGGGGCCGCTGACCAGCTCGGACACGCTGGACACCGTGCCTTTTAATGTTTCTTCCCTGAACGTGTCGTATGGTTGCAGCACCATGCCCAGCACGCCCGACGAGGGCAGGGTAGGCTTCGTCGGGCGAGTGGGCGGCGTGGGCTGGGCAATGCCGAGCGCGGAAAATGTGGCCAGCAGGCAAAGCACCCGCAGGGCGTTATGGATCGTTCTCATCGTATGTGACATGTTGCAAACCCCATACCATTGTCCATAAACTCTTATTCAATTCCTGAAAACTGCCGCACAATAGGCATCCCCCCAATTAAGAGATCGGCGCGGCCGTAGGCCGCATCCGCCATTGTCAATTCGCTAATCGGAGCCTTGTAGTCCAAAATTGACATGGTTTGGCAAGAGGCTAACTTGTAACTCGTGCTAACACTAGCGGTTTGGCAAGGGGGGCGGTGGCGGTGCTGGTATCCAAGCCGGGCGGCCGTCTTTGTCCAAAAGCACTAGGGTTTTTTCGCCCTTTGTGACTTCCTTGGCGGCAATCCTGGCGCCGCGCTCGGTTTCACTCTTCACGCCCTTGATGGTGACCTCGTCGTCTTTGGCGAAGCTGACGTTCTTTTCTTTGAGGAAGTCTGCGGTGCCCACGTTGACCTGCCAATCCTTGCCATCCACCGAAACGGTGAGGGTGATGGTGGTCATCTGGCCGCGTGACATTTCGGCGACATTAGTGACCTTGCCCTTGATGGTCTCTTCTTTGGAAGCATCATAGGGCTGCATCTGTCGGCCCATGCCCATGCCCTCGCGTGGCGGCCTCTGCGGCGGCTCTTGGGCAAAGCCGAAGGCGGATATGGCTGTCAGAGCTAATATCGTGCTACGTGCTTTCATGGTTCCTCCTTTTAGGAAATTGGCACTGTCTATTTGATGTGTTTATTGGGAGAAAAGTTTGCTCAAAATAGGCTGTGCCCATCCATTTCGGGTGGCTGGGGGAGTTCCAGAAGCTTCAATAGTGTCGGGGCAACGTCGCACAGGGCCCCGCCCTGGCGCAATGGCATTTTTTCAAAGCCTTTGCCCACGATTACGCATGGCACTGGGTTCGTGGTGTGGGCGGTGTGGGGGTGGCCCTCTTCATCCAGCATGCAGTCCGAGTTCCCGTGGTCGGCGGTGACTATCAAAACCCCATTGGCCGCCTGCGTGGCCTCTGCGACTTTCCTTACGGAATCGTCAACTATGGTGCAGGCTGTCACGGCGGCGTCAAGCACGCCTGTGTGCCCCACCATGTCGCCATTCGCCAAGTTGCAGATGACTACTTTGTACTTGCCGGAGCCAATGGCTTCGACTAGGCCCCTCACGACTTGGTGGCAGCTCATTTCGGGCATCAGGTCGTAAGTCGCCACCTTGGGGCTATCAATCAAAAGGCGTTCCTCGCCGGGGAAGGCCTCTTCGCGCCCGCCATTGAAGAAAAATGTGACGTGGGCATATTTTTCGGTCTCGGCTGTGCGGAACTGTTTGATGCCGCTGTTGCTTATTATTTCGCCGAATATGTTTTTGAGGTTTTGGGGCGGGAAGGCCACTTTGAGGTATGGATCCAGCGCGGCGTCGTACTGCGTGAATGTGACCAGTTTTACTGCGGGCCTTTTCTTGGCGGCAAAGCCAGAGAACGATGGGTCAACCAGCGCGTGGCTGAACTGCCGGCCGCGGTCGCCCCTGAAGTTGAAGAAAATGACTCCATCGCCGTCTTGGATGGGGTAAAAGTCTTTGGTGGTGGTCGGCGTGACAAATTCGTCCGTCTCGCCCCGCGCGTACGCTTCTGCTATGGCCTCTGACGCCGTGCCGCATTTGTGCTCGGGCTGGCTGTCAACCAGCATGTGCCAAGCCTTTTCCACCCTCTCCCACCGCTTGTCCCTGTCCATCGCCCAATAGCGGCCGCTGATGGAGCCAATTTTCACGTGTTTGGCATCCGCTAGGTGCTTTTCCAGTAACTCTATGAAGCCATCCGCGCTCTTTTGCGGGGTGTCGCGGCCATCTAGGTATGCGTGTATCGTGGTGGGCAGGCCCTCGGCGTCCGCCCAATGGGCAAGGGCTTCTAGGTGGTTCTGGTGGCTGTGTACGCCCCCTGGGCCCAAGAGGCCCATCAGGTGCAGCCTAGAGCCTTTGGCCTTGATTTCGGACATCAGCTCGGCCATTGGGCGGTTTTGCCTAAATGTGCCCTTTTTGATGGTGGAGTTTATGTGGGTCAGCTCCTGCCAAACTACGCGCCCAGCGCCAAGGTTCATGTGCCCGACCTCGGAATTGCCAAATTGGCCCTCTGGCAGGCCCACGTCCTCCCCACTGGTCTTCAACTGGGTAGAGGCATAGTCGCGCCGCAGGCCGTTGAGGCGCGGCATCCCCGCCACAAAGGTGGCGTCGTAAGAATTTCTGGCGCCATCGGCGACTCCATCGAGCACCAGCAGCACTATCGGGCCTTGGATCATTTTTTGCTCCTTCGCGGCAAATTGTTGGACTTTTTGAGTATGGCACAATTTGCAAAGTTGCACATTCTGGTTTATTCTCAAATGCGCGTTCAATTGGCATTGAACGCTGTACGCCAAAGTTTTTGAAAAAGCTGGGAAACCCAGCATTTTCAAAAACTTGCGGGCGTCGGTTCCCGCCGCCTAATGCCATGTTGCGCTCAAATGAACGCAACATGGTATTATTCTCAAAGTTGCCATTGATGGAGGAAATTTATGGCCCACACTATCAACGATTCTTGCACGGCCTGTGGCTCCTGCATTTCTGAATGCCCAGTAGAAGCCATCAAAGAGGGCAGCCCCCACTACTCCATAGAGGCCGACACTTGCATTGACTGCGGTGCCTGCGTTTCTGCCTGCCCGTCAGAGGCCATATCGGGGAACTAGCCCATCCCCCTAAACAATCTGCGAGGCCGCAAGCAGGTACAGCACCGCCATTCTTATTGGCACGCCATTGGTGACTTGCTTTAGTATCAGGCTGTTTGGACTGTCGGCCACTTCGCCTTCTATCTCCACCCCCCTATTGACAGGCCCTGGGTGCAGTATGGCCACGCTTGGCTTGGCCTTTTCCATTCTCTTGGCGTTCAGTTGGAAGCGCCTGGCGTATTCCCCGACGCTGGGGATGTACATGCCAGTGCCCCTCTCGAATTGGCAGCGCAGCATCATTATCGCGTCCATGTCGGGTATTATTTCGTCGAAGTCGTAGCCAAACTCTGCGCTTGGCCAAGTTTCTTTCATATCCAGCGGGACTAGCGTGGGCGGGCCCACGACGGTGACATGTGCGCCCATCTTTGTCAAAAGCCACAAATTAGACCTCACGACGCGGCTGTTGCGGATGTCCCCCACTATGGCCACCTTTAGGCCGCCCAGCTTGCCAAATCTTTCCCTCAACGTGTATGCGTCTAGAAGGGCTTGTGTGGGGTGCTCGTGTGCGCCGTCCCCCGCATTTATGATGCTTATGTCCAAATGCCGCGCCAATAATTCGTGTGCGCCCGATTTGCTGTGGCGCATGACCACGATGTCGGGGCGCATGGCCTGCAGGTTCAGCGCAGTGTCAATCAATGTCTCGCCCTTGCTGATGGAACTGGACGCTGCATCGAAATTTATTACGCCGGCCGACAGGCGCTTTTCGGCAATCTCGAAGCTGTTTCTGGTGCGCGTGCTATTTTCAAAAAAAAGGTTGACCACCATTTTCTTTTGAAGCAACGGAAGCACCTTGACGTCCGGGTTGTTGCAGGCTTCCTCAAATACCTTGGCCTGATCCAGTATCGTCAGTATGTCCTGTGCGCTCAATGCCTCTATGCCCAAGAGATGCTTGTGCGGGAATGGGGGCTGGGTTGATTGGCTGGGTGCGTTCATGGCGGCTCTGTCAAAATCTATTATGAAGCAAATTCCATTGTCCAGTCCAATAATGGGGGGATGGCAATTGGCAATTGACAATTGTGGATTGTCAATTGACAATTGTGGATGCGGCTTTTGGCCGCGTTTTTTTGTCTGACGGCGTTTGCATTTGTTCAGGCCATTATGTAGCCGGGCAGCAATTATTTTGGGGGCATGGGTGGTGGAAGAGTTGTTGCAGTCGGCTCCGATGCAGGCGTGGATAGGCTTTTTGGCTTTTGTCCTTGTCATGCTGGCGCTGGATTTGGGGATATTCAACCGAAAGGCGCATGTCCCTTCTTTCAAAGAGGCCACGATCTGGAGCTGCGTTTGGGTGGCACTCGCCTTGGCGTTCAATGCCATCATTTGGCGGCAGATGGGCCAGTTCAAGGGCATAGAGTGGTTCACGGCCTACGTGCTGGAAAAGAGCCTAAGCGTGGACAACCTCTTTGTGTTCGTGATGGTCTTCTCTGCCTTTGGCGTGGCCATGAAGAACCAGCACCGAATACTGTACTGGGGAATACTGGGGGCTCTGGTGCTGCGGGCCGCGATGATCTTGGGGGGCACGGCGCTGTTGAACCGCTTTGAGTGGATGATGTATGTCTTTGGCGCTTTCTTGATCTGGACTGGCCTAAAGATGTTTTTTGAAAAAGAAGATGAAGAAGAGAACCCTTCGGAAGGAATGACAGTGCGGCTATTCCGCAAAATCGTGCCCTTCGACCCAGACGGGGGACACGAGCACTTCTTGACCAAAAAGAACGGCAGGCGGCTCGCCACGCCCATGCTGCTGGTATTGATAGTCATTGAATTCACCGATCTGGTGTTCGCCGTTGATTCCATTCCCGCGGTGCTGGCTATCACCAGGGACACCTTTGTGGTGTTCACCAGCAATGTCTTTGCGATTTTGGGGCTAAGGAGCCTATACTTCCTCTTGGCCAAGATGATGGACAGGTTCAGGCATCTAAAGATCGGGCTGGCAATAATCCTGACGTTTGTCGGGGTCAAGATGTGCCTGGCCCACTGGGTCAAGGTGCGGTTCGGAATAGCCGATGGCACCCTGATAGTGTTCAGCCTGGCTTTCATTTCTGCCGTGCTGGTGGGTTCCATCATATTCAGCCTAGCCTCCACCAAGCATCAGGGGGGAAGTCCCTGATGCGGGTGTGGAAAGCCGACTTTTTTTCGGCCAGGGCAGAAAGATTGCAGCAAGGGCCTTCTGTGGCAACGCTGGGCAATTTTGACGGGGTTCACGCTGGGCACAGGCAGTTGTTGGCAAAAGCTGTCCATTCCGCAAGGGGGCGCTCTCTGCCAACTGTTTTGGTGACATTCGACCCGCACCCGGAAAAAGTGCTTTCCCCCGCCCCAAGCGCGGCACTGTTGATGACGATGCAGCAAAAATTGGACATCTTTGAAAGGCTAGGGATTGACTGCGTTTGGGCCGTGCCCTTTGACGGGGGCTTTTCCGAACTCGACCCCCGCACATTCTTGGACGGCCTGCGTGAAGCCATTTCCCCCATTGATTTGCACGTTGGCCAGGCTTTCCGCTTTGGGCGCGGCAGGGCCGGTGACATTGGCTTGATCAAGGAGTGGGCGGCTGACAATGGCTGCTCGGTCCATCCGCACGCATACAAAGCCATTGACGGCGGCGCACTGAGCAGCAGCCGGATAAGGAAGGCACTGTTGGACGGCAACGTGGGGCTGGCCTCAAAACTTCTGGAAGACCCATACGTGCTTTCAGGCGTTGTTGTTGAAGGGGAACAAGTTGGAAGAAAACTTGGCTTCCCAACGGCCAACCTCAGATGGGATCAGGAATTGCTGCCGGCCCCCGGCGTGTATGTGACGAGCGCGCACTGCCCGCCAAGCCTGTCTTCGCAATCGCCAGGGCTGACCTGCGTGGGGATCAGGCCCACATTCGCGGGCCGAGTGCCGACGGTAGAGACGCACTTGCCCGGAAAGGACATGAATCTATATGGCTCAAAGATGGAACTGGAGTTTTTGCACAGGCTCAGGGGCGAAATAGTTTTCGAGAATGCGGCGGCACTGGCGGCACAAATTGCCGAAGACGTAAAAAATGGCCTTGAATGGTGGAAATCAAGCGGCAGACACAAATAACTTTTCATGCTGTAATTGAAAATGGGGGAGATCGTGGCTAGGTAGCAAATTTTTGCCCCAAGCCAATATAATTCAACGACATGAATAACGCAGGCAAACCGACAGCCCCGATACGATTGATGGAGATGCTCCGCGATAAGTACTCCTTCGTGTCCATTTTGGGGCACGGAGGTTCCGGCACCGTCTATGAAGTCCGCAATGTCCAGCTTGGGCGGCTGGAGGCCCTAAAGGTTCTCAACAATTCCCTTAGCCCGGAAATTGCCGATAGGTTCGACAAAGAGGCCCGCTTTTCGGCGTCCTTAGACCATCCCAGCATTGTGAAGGTCTTTGACTTGGGGCAGTCCGATGGGATTAGCTGGTACAGCATGCAGCTAGTCGAGGGGCCTTCCCTCTCAAAAATGATAGACGCGAATATCAGGCTGGACGCTACCAGCGTGGCTAGGTTGGCTATCCCATTGCTGGACGCGCTGGCCTATAGCCACAGGCACGGCATCATCCACAGGGACATAAAGCCAGCCAACATTTTGCTAAACGCGGATGGACTTCCCTGCTTGGCAGACTTTGGCATCGCAAAAGCCATAGACGCCGTTGATACTACCCAGACGGGCAATATGTTGGGGACTCCGGCCTACATGGCTCCAGAACAGGCTATGGGCAAGCGCGTGGACGGCAGGGCCGACCAATATTCGCTTGCCATCACGCTGTACAAGGCCATAGCGGGCAGGCTGCCATTCTCGTCAGACGAGCCTATGGCGACGCTGGTACAGCGGATAAAAGAGGACGCCGAGCCCATAGACCATTTCGTCCCAAGTTTTCCGGTCCCCATGAAAGCGGTGCTGATGAAGGCCCTCGCTAGGGAGAGGGATGATCGCTACATGACGATAGACGAAATGCAAAGGGAAATGCTTTCGGCCTGCGAGAAATGCCGCATCCAATGGAATTTGAGGCTAGACAATTTCGAGGGCATGTCCATCCACAGGATCCCCATCGGGGACACAGACACCATGGCCTCGGAAAGCACCTTGATGGTTCCGACTGCCACCAAAAAGGGTAGGCTAGAGGATAGAAAATGGGGTCTTCGCCGCTGGGCGGCCAGCTTCTTTTTTTTCGTTGCCTTGGCCAGCTTGATTGCGGCTCTGGCGCACTATTTCTATTTCAAGGGCTCGCATCCCGAAGCCAAGGACGAAGGGCAACCAAAGGAAGTCAGTACATTGTCGCAAGCGGCACAGGCGGCCTTGGCCAACGCCGCCCCAAAAGCAGAGGCCCCCGCTGCGGCACTTCCACCAGAAGCCGCAAAGCCCAAACCCCCTGCGGAGCAAAAGGAGGCCAAAGATACAAAGGCCCCAGCCCGCACCCGCGTTTCGCCCCCGCAAATGCAGGCGTCCAAGCTGCCAGATAATTGCCCGCCTGAGCTTAGGGGGCAATCTGTCCTTGTAAAGGTGGTTGTAGGGGAGAACGGAGAAGCGATAAGGTGCGGCGTCGTGACGCCCAGCCTCTCCAAAGAACTGGAAAAATTCGTCACCGATTTCGTCAAAAAAGAATACAGGTGGGCACCGGCCATTGCGAATGACGGGCTGCCCATTGAATCAGCAGAAATGCTAATTATTGTTAATTTTTAGTGAGTCCACATGAAAACTATTTTGCCATTGCTGACCGTTTTCTTTTTAGCCTCGTGCCAGAGTCGGGTGGCCCCACCAAAGGCCCAACCGGAACCGGAAATATTTGCCACGGTTAATACCATCCCCGAAGTCGAGGACGTCGTTTTTGAGGGAAAAACAATAGGGCGGTCGCCGGTTAAGCTGAAGGTTCGATCAATTGACCAACTGGCCAACGGCCTAAGCGTTGCAAACGCGCCTGATGGGTCAATTGAGCTAAAGATTAGGCACATCGCCAATAATGAAGTGGCGGTCACGCTGGTATTGGGCAAAAGCCTGTCCCAAATTGCGTCCCGCCCACCCGCCAAACCAGCACTGCTACTCAATGCAAAGCAGCCAGAGGCGTTTCCGCCAGAGCTGGCCGAAAGGGTAATCACCATCATGGCGACTGTTGGGGAGGACGGAAGAGCGAAAGCATGCCGAATAATATCCAGCGGCCTCTCCACCGAGGCGACAAAATTCATAGCCGACTTTGTCCGGAATGAGCTAAAATGGAATCCAGCCATCGCTGATGATGGCAAGAATGTAGCTTCAAAAATTAATCTTATGCTTAGTTTTTAGGGAGTCCACATGAAAAACATCCTTCTCGTCTTGCCCCTAATTTTTTTGGCCGCGTGCCAGAAGCCGGTGCCACTCGAGCCAGAGCCGGTGGCGGAAGACAGCATTTCCGCCACAGTCCATACCCTGCCCCACTCCGAGGGCGTCATCTACAAAGGGAAGATGGTGGGGCAGGCCCCCGTCACGCTAAAAGTTTCCTCGCTTGACCAACTGGCGAACAACCTGAGCACCACAAATTCGCCAGATGGAACCGTTGAGCAAAGGATCAGGCACCTAGCTGACGATAAAGTGGTAGTGACGCTGGTCTTGGACAAAACCCTCTCGAAGATGGCCACAGCACTAAACCTCAAGAAAATTCTGGTGTTTGACTACGGCGACGAAATCACGTTTGAATTCAACAAGTCCGACCTAAAACCCGTATTCAAGGCTCTTCTTCTGAATCAGGCCGATTTGCTAAAAAAGCACTTCAATGGAATAGACATCTATATCTGCGGCCATTCCGACTCCGTTGGGCGGCCCGAGCGCAATCTGGAGCTCTCAATGGATAGGGCCAAGTCGGTTTTTGACGTGCTGCTCGATGCCGGCATCCCAAAGGAAAGCATGAAAGTCCAGGGCTTTGGGTCTGACTACCCGCTCGATAGCAATGACACGGAGGCTGGCCGCGCCCGCAATAGGCGCATAGAAATAATCCTTGGGCGCTGAAGCATAATTTCGGCGGCCTGTTTCGCCAAGCCAAGTGTAGTCATAATCAATTCAAAATACTTCCGGTGGAGGGCAGCATGGCCCTAAAAGTGGTGGAGTGCGTACCGAACTTCAGCGAAGGCCGCGACATGGCCAAAATCAAGGCGATAACGGACGCCATGGAGAGCGTCGCGGGTGTGCGGCTACTGGACGTTGACCCTGGAGCGGACACAAACAGGACAGTGGTCACGATAGTGGGCGACCCTGAAAGTGTACTAGAGGCGGCATTCAGGGGGATTAAAAAAGCCAGCGAAGTGATAGACATGCGGGCCCACTCGGGAAGCCACCCTAGGATGGGGGCCTGCGACGTCTGCCCATTCGTGCCAGTAGAAGGCGTCTCTATGGAGTATTGCGCTGAATTGGCCAGAAGCCTGGGGGCCAGGGTGGGCCAAGAGCTGCAAGTCCCGGTCTATCTCTATGAAGCAGCCGCCAGCCGCCCCGAGCGCAAAAACCTGGCTGCGGTGCGAAAAGGGGAATATGAGGGGCTGGAAGAAAAGCTGAAAGACCCAAGCTGGGCCCCGGACTTTGGCCCCACATCGTTTGTCCCCACATTTGGAGCCTTGATAGCGGGGGCCAGAGAGTTTTTGATCGCCTACAACATAACCTTGAACAGCCGCGACAAGGCCCACGCCACAGACATCGCCTTTGAGCTAAGGGAGAAGGGCAGAGTGGCGCGGAGGGGGCAGACAACGCCATTCTACAGCAGCGGCAAGGAACTGCGCTATGGGGATGGCTTTTTCCCCTGCGGCAACTGTCCAAGGGACTTTGCCAATTTTGAAAGCCTGGAAGCCCATTGCCGGGAGGAGCACGGGTACGAACTGAAAACTGTGCTAGAGCTAAACGACATAGACGTTGGCCGCAGCCTTGTCGGGCAAAAGGCTTACAGGGGCGGGCTTTTCAAGTGCTGCAAAGCCATCGGCTGGTACGTGGACGCCTACAAAAGGGCGCAGTTGAGCATCAACTTAACCGACTACAAAACGACAAGCATGGTGGACGTCCTAGAGGCTGCGCGGAAGATGGCCATTGACAGGGGCTTGGTGGTAACCGGCTCCGAAATCGTTGGGCTGGTCCCATTCAAGCCTTTGTTCGATGCTGGGCAGTTTTACCTCCGAGGCATGGGCAAAAGCCCATTCGTCCCCGCCCAAGATGTATTGGAATGTGCCATTTTCAGCATGGGGCTGTCAGACGTAGCCCCATTCGAGATTGACAAAAAGGTGCTAGGGCTTCCAAAGTCCTATCCCAATGGCCTGATGTCAATGACAGCCAAAGACTTGGTGACAGAGGTGAGCCGCGACACTCCGGCCCCTGGCGGCGGCAGCATTGCAGCGCTGGCCGGTGCGCTGGGCGCGGCGCTTGCCTCTATGGTCGCAAATTTGACAAAGGCCAAGGACGAAGCGCATCTATCCCATTTGCACGATGCAGCCGAAATGGCGCACAGGGCAAAAGACGCACTAGTTTTGGCTGTAGATGAGGACACTAGCGCGTTCAACGCGTACATGGACGCGAGGCGGATGCCCCAGGCTACGGAAGCCGAAAAAGCCGCCAAAGATGCCGCGATGCTTGATGGCCTAAAGGCCGCCGCAAATGTGCCATTCCAGACTGCCGCGCTAAGCTTTGAGGCGATGAAGGCGGCGGCGATAGTGGTGGAGCATGGAAACCCGGCCTCCATAACGGATGGCTTGGTCGGAGCGCAGATGGGCTTCGCGGGAGTGCGCGGGGGCATCTGGAACGTGCTGATAAACCTAAAGGACATAAACGACGCGACATTCAAAGACGAAATGAAAGGGCGCTGCGAATCGCTTTTGGGCGAGGCGACAGCGCTGCTGGGCAAGATCGTTTCCGCCGGAGACGCTAGGCTTGGGGCGATGCAAAAATAATGCGCGATCCGCGTTTCACCCACTGCTCTGTACAAAGTGATAAACTGAAAGCCACACACTATTCCTATGGGGGGCTGTAATGCCAATCACAAAACTGGACCAGATGCTAGACGCGCTCAGGGCCAAGCCGCGCAAAAAGCTGGTCGCTGCGGCGGCGAATGACGAACACACGATAGAGGCCGTCAAAGATGGCGTGGACGCGGGGATAGTAGAAGCCGTCCTAGTGGGCGATGAGGCGAGGATCATAGAAATATGCAAAAAAGAGGGCGTAGGCCCAGGAAAATTCAATATCGTCAATGAACCCAATGAAACAAAGGCCGCCGCGGCGGCAGTGTCAATGGTGAGGTCGGGCGAGGGCGACGTATTGATGAAGGGCAGCCTTTCAACGGACAAATACATGAGGGCGATCCTAAACAAAGAGCAGGGGCTGATGGAGCCTGGGGCCATACTCAGCCACGTCACGGTGATAGAGAACCCCCATTACCACAAACTGCTGATCGTCGGCGACGTCGCCGTCATTCCAGCCCCGGAGCTAAAAGAAAAGACGGCCATACTCAACTACCTCATCAGCGTCGCAAAGGCGCTTCAAATTGAAACCCCAAAGGCCGCCATCGTGACAGCCAGCGAACAGGTTTTGCCAAAGATGCAGGCCTGCCTAGACGCTGCGGTTTTGGCCAAGATGGGAGACAGGGGACAGATCAAGGGTGCCATCGTTGACGGGCCTCTGGCCCTGGACGTGGCGATAGACAAAGAAGCCGCCGAAATTAAAGGGCTGAAAAGCCCAGTGGCTGGGGACGCCGATTGCCTAGTTTTTGCAAATATCGAGGCCGGAAACATATTTTACAAGAGCATGACCAAATTGGCGGGCTGCGAGTGTGGGGCCATGGTCGTCGGGGCCAAAAAGCCCTGCATCCTATCCAGCAGGGGCGACACGGTCAAGACCAAACTGTACTCCATAGCCTTGGCAGCTCTGACAGCCTAGCGCCGCGCAGTTTGATGGTTGTCTTGCGGCATTTCCCCAAGTGCCGCCCAATAAATGCACCCCCCTTTTTTCTGGCGGAATATTGGTATATAATTGCATTATCTAGGGTAAGCCCCATAAAGGTACGCCCATGCGCAAGCCCGCACAGGCGGCAGACGCAAAATGCAATTCTCTAGGTCATCGTTGTTTGCGGCACACTACTTGTTGAGGCAGGATTCAGATGGAACCTTCAGACAGCCAAATAGAACAAAAACTCGAAGAAAAGATCAAAGCTGCGATCAAGCTTCGGGACGAATTCTCTACTAGGGTGGCCATCCCAGGCGGGCTGGCGGACGCTTACCGCAACATGCAGTTGAGGCTTAGGGAACTCAACATGTGGGATCCCAAAAAGGGCGAACCCAATCCAAAGGAGTTCATAAGGGCCGCCTCGTCGTCATCCCTGGAAGCAAGACAGGCCATCGCGTTCAAAGGGCCCTCCGACGGCGTGTCCAAGTCGCTCATGAAAAACATCCCCGCGCTTCAACTTAGCCAAGAAGACAGTCTTACATCCGCCATATTGTGCATCCTCGAAGACTTCGAACAGACCTTTCCAAGCCTTCCCAACGTAAAACTGCCGCCGGAAAGCGAGTTGCTGGCGATACTGGCCGCATTGAAAAACCATCCAGTGATAGATTTTGAAGACTTTAAAATCCAAGAGGTGATGTACTCGACCGCCACCACCCAAGACCCCCGAGAAATGGCCGAAATAAAGAGGCGCTTTGAACAAGTTAGGGGTAAGAAAATTCAGCACGTCAGAAAACACGCCGTCAACTACATACCACAAGACCTCAAAGAGAATCCGCACTATCTCTTTTTGCTATTAAGAGCCGCACTGACACGGGACGTATTTGGCACCCTAGAAGCAATAAAAGAAGCATCGTCCTCTGAAGACCAGCTAAAGTCAACCACAGGAAACCTTTTCGACAAAGTTTCCACCGAAGAAAAGATGGAGCTGCTAGAAATTCCGGCCAACTTGGGGATGGGCCTAGCGTCAACATATCTGAATATCTTTAACATTCCGGACGAAGTCGAGTGGGACGAAAAGCTTCAGTACATTTTGAAGAGGGACGTGACCGCCGGCCACAGCCTCTTTGGCGCATTTGCGTTCGAGAGCGTCCAAAACTACCCATTCGAGCTTGAGCGCATTGAGATAAATCTGCCGAGGCGCATATCCAATGCCGAGGCCGCTGATTACCTCAAGAGAAACGACGACGAAGACAAACCCAGGACATACTCTGGCAATGAAATCGCCGATACCGCTGCCGTGCTTCAAGAAAGGGATGTCAAGCGCTTCGTGGAAAACCTCAAGGCGGACATTGGCCGCAATTGGAAATCTTGCGTCGGCGATCAAAAGAGAAGCGTGGTCTTTGGCGACATGGATCTAAAAGTCCGCGACTTGCTTTTCCTCGTAGTGAGCAGCCTTTTTGAACCCGAGGAAAAATTTGAAAAAATTATTGAGACGGTCCAAAAAAGCCATCCCGTCATGAATGCGACTGACCCGGCAAAAACATTCGTATTGGCCAACCGCTACTATTTCCTCGACCTCATCGGGCTTAGCGTTGACTTTCTTTATAACAGGACTCACAAGCCCAATGGATCAACAGGGACTCAAATTGAAGACGTGAGCGACTACTACGCCCGCAATTTGATGCACTTGGGCATGTCCATCTATATTCGGGTCGGCGACGTAATTTTTAGGGGAATGCCCGTTGCATGGAACATGCTGGTGGGACAGTGCGAAGGCAAGATAGACCACGCCTTCCAAGAAGTGGGGCACCTGTTCGACGCGTTTGACACCCTTTTGACCATCATTGACAATGCCGTTGAAAATATGTCGGCTTGGGCCGAGGCCACCCTGCTGGACGCTGTGTCCCAAGATTTACCAAACCTGTCATTCCAGATCCCCGCCGAACCCAAGAAGACCCAACTGCGCGTAACCACTGTCGCAACGATAGCAAAGGCCAAAGAGGCGCTGAACAGGTACTGCCTGGACGCGCTTTACTACCGTGCCGATGCTATTAAGGCGACACCCATAGCAATCATCCAGACACTGAAAATACCCCGAGGGAAGACAGACAAGTTGCGGATACTGCTGACCAACGACTCGGCGGCAAAGAAGGCCGCAGCCGAACAAGCAGCCAAAGCTGCAAAGAGCGACCCCAAGGGCAAGCCCGGCGAACCCAGGAGAAGGCGGCAGCAGGAAAGTTGACAGTTGACCGTCTTGCAAAACTACCCTAACGCCCATCGAAGCCATCTCTATGTATCCGCCCCAACATCGGGCAGTAAGCGAAGCGAGGGCTAGGGGTCTGGGGAGTAGCGAGGGAAGTACTCGCATGCGAGTGCGACCGAGCGAATCCCCAGTTATACCAATTTGCATTCAAATGACTCTATGTTGTAGAATGTGTATTTGGAGGTTCGCATGGTCGCCCAGATACAGATTCCCAAGAAAAGGCTCGCCGAGCTCGACAGGTACAGGCGCTCCAAGTTC
>Ga0268262_10002507_pt1 | contig 21119 bp, 19 predicted proteins | sample TergutNc150P3_FD_190354 | JGI IMG/M metagenome (GOLD analysis project Ga0268262, IMG submission 190354) | Nasutitermes corniger P3 segment gut microbial community from laboratory colony in Florida, USA - Nc150 P3 (SPAdes) (version 2) | ecosystem: Host-associated > Arthropoda: Insects >... | reverse complement strand
TCTGCCCTCAGGAGATTTTATGATTAAACGTGCCCTTGCTCGCTTCTCTTTCGCTGCAAAGATTTCACCCATATTCATTGCCATAATTATCCTTGGCTGCGGCGGTGATATAAACGAGTTGCTTTGCGTAACTTGCAGCGACTATAGGATGACCTATTGCCTTTACAATGACGGTATGGGGCATTATAGCTGCGAATACATGAACGTTGGCAAATGCAACGGAACTAACTACGGGACGGATAATACCTGCGGTGGTTATGATAGGGCTTATACTCCCATTGGGTCTAGTTCATCTAACCTGAACGCTCAAGGTACTTATTGTTTTTATAAGGCTGGTAACGGTAATTATATCTGTAGTTCATTGGGTACTGGTAGATGTGAGGGAGTGAGTTTTGGAAGTGACAATACATGCGGTGGGAATGTAATTGTTGATGAGTATGGCAAGTCGCATTGTTTTTACAATGGCGGCTGTATCTACATTAAGGCTGTCGATTGTTATGGGGCAAATTACGGCATGGACAATACCTGTGGTGGCAATTCTTCTAGCTCTGGTAGCAGCTCCTCTAGCTCAGGTGACAACTACTACGGATGCGAAGATGATTTGCTTCTCGTAACACAATTCTGCGGCAGTGACAATAAACCTCATGAGAAACTCAAATGCGGAAACGATTGGTATAACCCAGAAACTGAATTCTGCCAAGAGGGCACTGATGTGAAACCCCTCTGCAATGGAGTAGAATACACTTCAGCTCAGAAGTGTGAGGACAATGTGGTGGAAGAACAATGTACCAACGGTGTATGGTATAACACAGTAACCCAATTCTGTGGCAACGACGATAAGCCTCATGACAAATGTAACGGTCAGCCTTACGATCCTGCAACCCAATTCTGTGGCAACGACAATAAACCTCATGACAAATGCAATGGGCAGGATTACGATCCTGCAATACAATTCTGTGGCAACGACAATAAGCCTCATGACAAATGCAACGGGCAAGATTACGATCCTGCAACCCAATTCTGTGGCAACGACAATAAGCCTCATGACAAATGCAATGGGCAGGATTACGATCCTGCAATACAATTCTGCGGTAGCGACAATAAGCCTTATGAGAAATGCAACGGTCAGGATTACAATCCTGCAACACAATTCTGCGGCAACGACAATAAGCCTCATGGCAAATGCAATGGTCAACCTTACGATCCTGCAACGCAATTCTGTGGCAGCGATAATAAGCCTTATGAGAAATGCAACGGTCAGACTTACGATCCTGCAACGCAATTCTGTGGCAGCGATAATAAGCCTTATGAGAAATGCAACGGTCAGACTTACGACCCCGCAACACAATTCTGCGGCAGCGACGATAAGCCTTATGTGAAATGCAATGGTCAGACTTACAATCCGGCAACGCATTTCTGCACTAGGTCAGTGAACAGCCCTCCTCAAATCGTGCTACTTTGCGATGGGAAAGGCTACGATACCAGAACGAAATTCTGCGCTAGTGACAATAAGCCTTATGACAAATGCAACGGTCTGACTTACAATCCTGCAAACCAGAGGTGCGGCACTGGCGGAGTTATAGAGGATAAGTGTGGTAGCAGCTACTATAACCCCGCGACACAATTCTGTGGTAACGACAATAATCCTCATGATAAGTGTAATGGTCAGTCTTATAATACTACAACCCATTTCTGCGGTAACGACAATAATCCTCATGAGAAATGCAACGGTCAGACTTACAATCCTGCAAACCAGAGGTGCGGCACAGGCGGAGTTATAGAGGATAAATGTGGCAGCAGTTACTATAACCCCGCAACGCATTTCTGCGGTAGCGACAATAACCCTTATGAGAAATGCAATGGTCAGACTTATAATCCTGCAACCCAATTCTGCGGTAACGACAATAATCCTCATGAGAAATGTAACGGTCAGCCTTACAATACTTCAACCCAGAGATGCGGCACAGGCGGCGTTATAGAGGATAAGTGCGGTAGCAGTTACTATAACCCCGCAACACAATTCTGTGGTAATGACAATAATCCTCATGATAAATGTAACGGTCAGTCTTATAATACTACAACCCATTTCTGCGGTAGTGACGATAAGCCTCATGAGAAATGCAACGGTCAGACTTACAATCCGGCAAACCAGAAATGCACAGGCGGCGTTATAGAGGATAAATGTGGCAGCAGTTACTACAACCCTGCAACACAATTCTGTGGTAACGACAATAATCCTCATGATAAATGTAATGGTCAATCTTATAATACTACAACCCATTTCTGCGGCAGCGACAATAATCCTCATGAGAAATGCAACGGTCAGACTTACGACCCCGCAAACCAGAGATGCGGCTCAGGCGGCGTTATAGAGGATAAGTGTGGCAGCAGTTACTATAATCCCGCAACACAATTCTGCGGTAACGATGATAAGCCTTATGTGAAATGCAATGGTCAGACTTACAATCCTGCAACGCATTTCTGCACTAGGTCAGTGAATAACCCTCCTCAAATCGTGCTGCTTTGCGATGGGAAAGGCTACGATACCAGAACGAAATTCTGCGCTAGCGACAATAAGCCTTATGACAAATGCAATGGGCAGATTTACAATCCTGCAAACCAGAGGTGCGGCTCAGGCGGAGTTATAGAGGATAAATGTGGCAGCAGTTACTATAACCCCGCAACACAATTCTGCGGTAACGACAATAATCCTCATGACAAATGTAATGGCCAGTCTTACAATACTACAACCCATTTCTGCGGCAGTGACGATAAGCCTTATGAAAAATGCAATGGGCAAATTTACAATCCTGCAAACCAGAGGTGCGGCTCAGGCGGCGTTATAGAGGATAAGTGCGGTAGCAGTTACTATAACCCCGCAACGCAATTCTGCGGTAATGACAATAATCCTCATGATAAATGTAATGGTCAGTCTTATAATACTACAACCCATTTCTGCGGTAGTGACGATAAGCCTTATGAGAAATGCAATGGTCAGACTTACAATCCTGCAAACCAGAGATGCGGCACAGGCGGAGTTATAGAGGATAAGTGTGGCAGCAGTTACTATAACCCTGCAACACAATTCTGTGGTAACGACAATAATCCTCATGAGAAATGTAATGGTCAGTCTTATAATACTACAACCCATTTCTGCGGCAGCGACAATAATCCTCATGAGAAATGCAACGGTCAGCCTTACGACCCCGCAACGCAATTCTGCGGCAGCGACGATAAGCCTTATGTGAAATGCAAGGGTCAGATTTATAACCCCGCAACGCATTTCTGCACTAGGTCAGAGAATAATCCTCAAATCGTGCTGCTTTGCGATGGGAAAGGCTACGATACCAGAACGAAATTCTGCGCTAGCGACAATAAGCCTTATGATAAATGCAATGGTCAGCCTTACAATCCTGCAAACCAGAGGTGCGGCACAGGCGGCGTTATAGAGGATAAGTGTGGCAGCAGTTACTATAACCCTGCAACACAATTCTGTGGCAACGACAATAATCCTCATGATAAGTGTAATGGTCAGTCTTATAATACTGCAACCCATTTCTGCGGTAGCGACAATAATCCTTATGAGAAATGCAATGGTCAGACTTACAATCCTGCAAACCAGAGGTGCGGCACAGGTGGCGTTATAGAGGATAAGTGCGGTAGCAGTTACTATAACCCTGCAACACAATTCTGTGGTAACGACAATAATCCTCATGACAAATGTAATGGTCAGTCTTATAATACTACAACCCATTTCTGCGGTAGCGACAATAATCCTTATGAGAAATGCAACGGTCTGACTTACAATCCGGCAAACCAGAAATGCACAGGCGGCGTTATAGAGAACAAATGCGGAAGCAACGGGTGGTATAACCCCTTAACACAGTTCTGCCAAGCTGGCACTGATGAGGTGAAACCTCTCTGCAATGGATTAATCTTCACTTCAACCCAAACATGCGACAACGGTGTAGTGAAAAACCCATGCGGTAGCAGTTGGTTTGACCCCGCAACGGAATTCTGCCAAGCTGGCACTAATGAGGTGAAACCCCTTTGCAATGGAGCAACATTCACTTCAACGCAATTCTGCCAAATCCCTCCTAATAAGGTGGAAAACCTCTGCGGTGGATTAACCTTCACTTCAACACAAAGGTGTTCGGGCAATGTTGTGCAAGACCCATGCGGAAGCAATTGGTTTAACCCCGCAACTCAATTCTGCCAAGGTGGTACTACTGTGCAATCCCTCTGTGGTGGCGCAACCTTCACTTCAACCCAAAGGTGTGATGGCGGTATAGTGAAAGACCCATGCGGAAACAACGTGTGGTTTAACCCAATAACCCAATTCTGCCAAATCCCTCCTACTAAGGTGCAAAACCTCTGCGGTGGCACAGCAACCTTCACCTCAATCCAAAGGTGCGAAAACAATGTAGTGGAAGACCAATGCGGAAGCAAGTGGTATGATGCTTCTAACATGGAATGCAGAAACGGTGTTATATATGCCCAATGCGCAGGTGTGTGGTATAATACCCAAACGCATCACTGTAGCCACGGCGTAATAGTGCCTTTCTGTGGCATCAACCCGCAGAGCTACGACACTGATTTATACGAATGTAGGCCACCCTCAAACGGGATATACCTAATAGGTGGTATAACAGACAGCAGGGATGGCAAACATTATGAGGCGGTATTGATGGGCACCCAAGTCTGGATGGCGGAGGAGCTTAACTACAACGCAAACGGCAGCAGATGTTATAATAACAACAACGCCTACTGCAATACATATGTTCGTCAGTATAATTATACAACGGCACTGAGTGGCGTTTGCCCTACGGGTTGGCATTTGCCCAGCAATGACGAATGGAATGTTTTGATGAAGTTTGTCGATCCAAGTTGTAATAATGCTGATAACAATTATAATTGCCCAGGTGTGGGAGTCGAGTTGAAGGCAACGAGCGGCTGGACAAATGACCAGTATCCGGGTCGAGACACGTATGGCTTTTACTCCCTGCCGGACCCAAGTGGCACCTTCAACAACTGGTGGAGTAGTAGCCCGCCTACTTATCCCCGGTATACCGAAGCCTACTACAGGGGCACGAGAAGCGGCAGCTCGAGCCTATGGTCGGGCTACGTGCGGATGGACGGCTCCTTCTTAACTGTTCGTTGCGTGAAAGACTAAACGCGTTGTGCAAGTTAAACCCTTGCCAAAGCGTAGAAAAATATGTATATTATGCTTATGTCCAGACTTTATCCCCCAGGATTTAAGCGGTGTTGCGGATAACGCAACCCGCCCGTTACTCAACACCATCAACCTTTTGTCAAAAAAGTATATACACAACTAATTTCGTGAATTGTGCACCCAAATTGGAGCTGAACTTTTTAACCCAAACAAAGGAAAATGAGCATGAAAATCAACAAAATTGACTTAAAAAGCATGAGCAATGACGCACATTATCAGTTTTTCAGCAATTTCCGCGATACCGTAGCCAAAGTTGGAACTGCGGCGCTCAAAATAAAGCCTCAGTTTGACGAGTGGCTTGCCCTTTTTAAGAAAGAGGACGAGGTGCTCAAAAAAATCAGCAAGAGTGCCTTAACCAAGCAAATTCAGGATGCCGACAAGGTACGGGACGACACATACATAGGGATGGTGGAGATAGCCGGGGCTTATCTGAGGCACTGCGACAAGGAGGTCAGCGAAGCGGCAAGGAGGCTTAAAATAGTCTTTGACACCTACGGGAACATAGCCAAGAAGCCAATCAAGGAGCAGATATCCGTAACAGTGAATATTTTGCAGGATTTGCAGGGCAAGTACGCAGCGGACTGCGCCACAGTCAAGATAAGCGACTGGGTGAGCTTGCTTGCCACGCAAAACTCGGCTCTCAACGCGCTGATGGCGGAACGCATTGATGAGGCGGTGGCTAAGACCGATGTTGTTTTGAGGGAAGTCCGCATAGCGGGTGACGAGGCATATAGGAAAATATGCGATATTGTGAATGTATATATAATGCTGGAAGGCACGGCTAAATACGAAGTTTTTGTTAAGACGTTGAACGCGATTATTGCCATGTATGCGGTGAAGCACCACCACCATCACGCCCAAGCGGAGGTGTTCGTTGTCTCCTGAACAATTCTCTCTACGATTCTATCTTCAATTTTCTATAACTTCCGCTTCCGAGTAGAATGTCTATGGGCAGTTTCTCAAATTCATATTCATAAGGCGGAGGCTTCCAAGCAAAATTTTCTTTATAGCGATGAAATAAATATTTCAAAATTTGCACGGTTGTCTCAAAGGGCAAAAATTCCTCGCGCTCCAAAATGTGGATTTGCGCCCCGTGGCAAATTTGCCCCGCATATTTGTGAAAGCTCGGTTGAAAATGGCTTTCCCTGAAATAAACTCCGGTCAATTTTAAATTGTTCAGATAATCGCACATCTCCGGGGCTTCTATCCAAGGCGTGCCGAAAAGCTCAAAGGGCCTTGTTGTGCCTCGCGCCTCGCTGATGTTTGTGGCTTCCAACAAGCATTGACCCGGATAAACTATTGCCGTATCCAAAGTTGGCATATTGGGGGATGGCATAACCCAGGGCAAACCCGTTTTGTCAAACCACATATTTTTTTCATAGCCCTGCATTTCCAAAACATAAACTTCCGCGCCCGGAAAACACTCCTCTCTGAACTGCAAAGCTAATTCGCCGATGGTTTTTCCGTGCCTCACCTGAATTGAATGCAAGCCAACAAAACTTCTGTATTCCAAATCCAAAACCGGACCTTCCGCTATGTGGCACCCTATAGGGTTTGGACGGTCTATCACAACAACGGGAATTCCACTTTTTTCAGCAGCTTTTATGCAGAGGTATAGAGTCCAGATAAAGGTGTAGTACCTCGCGCCAACATCTTGCAGGTCAACTAAGAGCATATCCAAATTTTTCAGCATTTCGGAAGTCGGTTCCCTATGTTCACCGTATAAACTGTAAACTGGAATGCCAAGGCGCGGGTCTGTCCAGCCTTCCCACTCTATCATGTTGTCTTGAGTATGCCCCAAAATTCCATGCTGCGGACCGAAAAGCGCGGCTAGCTCAAACAGCGAGCCATTGTGTTTTTCAAGCGTTGCAAGGGTATGCCGCAAATCTGCGGTTATTGAGGCGGGGTGCAAAACCGCGCCCAATCGTTTTCCCTTTAATTTCTCCGGAAAATATTTTCCCAAATTCTCAATGGCTAATTTTACCATATCAGAGAATGTAAAAATTCCCAATTCCCAAAAATTTCTACATTCCCCCTCATGGTTTCTAAAAACGTTAAAGCTGAACAAAAAATTCTTGTGATAGCAGAAAAACCAAGCGTGGCAAACGATTTGGCAAAAGCATTAGGCGGAAAATTCCACAAAGAAAAATCCTATCTGGAAAACCAGAGCACAATAATATCATGGGCGCTTGGACATCTGGTTGGCATAGCAGACCCCAAAGATATAAGCGAGCAATATAAAACTTGGAATATGGCTACCCTTCCCATAATTCCAAAAGAATTCAAATTAACCGCCCTGCCAGACACCAAAGCTCATCTTGCGGTTTTGGGCAGGCTCATTCGCCGCAAAGATATAGGCACAATAATAAACGCCTGCGATGCCGGACGCGAAGGCGAGCTGATATTCTATTACATATTGGAACACGAACAGGGAAAAGCTGGGCTATCTGGCAAAAGCATAAAAAGGCTTTGGATGCAAAGCATGACGCAGACGGCGATAAAAGATGCCTTTGAGCACCTGCGTTCAAACGAGGAGATGAAGAACCTGCAAGAGGCGGCTCTTTCACGCTCCGAAGCGGACTGGCTTGTTGGCATAAACGGCTCACGCGGGCTAACCGCATATAACAGCCGCTTTGGAGGCTTTCAGTTGACACCGTGCGGCAGGGTTCAAACGCCAACGCTTGCCCTTATTGTGAAACGCGAAGAAAGCCGAATGGCTTTTGTTCCCCAAACCTTTTGGACCATAATCGCCGACTTTGAGGATTCTTCCGCACATTACACAGGTAAATGGTTAAATCAGAAAGAGAACAGCCAAAAAATCTGGAAAAAAGAAGAAGCGGAAAATATTTTGAAAAAATGCGAAGGCAAACGCGGAGAGGTCAGTGAAGAATCAAAGCAGGTATCGCAAAAATGCCCGCCTCTTTACGATTTAACCTTTTTGCAAAGGGATGCAAATAATCGATTTGGATTTTCCGCAAAGACAACCCTGCAAATAGCCCAGAGCCTCTATGAGAAGCACAAGCTGACAACTTATCCAAGAACGGACAGCAAATTTCTGCCCGATGATTATGTGGCAACGGTAAAAAGCACTATGGGGGCTTTGACCGGCAAAATAGCCAAGCACGCCGAGTTTGCCCTTAAAAACAACTATGTTTATAAAACCCCGCGAATTTTCAACACCGCAAAGGTTAGCGACCATCATGCCATTATCCCAACCGGCAATGCTCCCGAATCTCTGAGCGAGGCGGAGCAAAAGATTTTCAATTTGATATGCCAAAGATTCGTTGCCGTTTTTTATCCGGCGGCGGAGTTTTTGCACACAACCAGAATAACAACCGTCGAGGGAGAAACATTCATCTCCGAGGGTAAAGTTTTAAAGGAAGCGGGCTGGAAAGCTGTTTACGGCAAGGATAGTGAAGATGAGGACATTATGCCGCAACTGTCTTCGCCGGATGCAAAGCCGCTCGTAAAATCCATAGAGATGGCAGAAGATGTCACAAGACCACCTGCACGCTATACAGAAAGCACATTGCTCTCCGCGATGGAAAGCGCGGGCAAACTGGTGGAAGATGAAGATTTGCGAGATGCCATGAAAGAGCGTGGGCTTGGAACCCCTGCCACGCGCGCTGCAACAATAGAAAAGCTGATTTCCGATAAATACCTCACAAGAGATGGCAAAGAGCTTTTGCCCACAGGTAAGGCTTTTGATTTGATAAACACAGCTATTTCCATGCAAATAGAAAACCTAACAAGCCCCGAACTCACCGGCGAATGGGAATATCAACTCGGTTTGATGGAAAGAGGCAAGGTTTCCAGAAATGATTTTATGCGGGATATTGAGAATTTAACTTCTCAGATGGTTACAAGAATAAAGAATTTCAAAGAGAGCGATACCAAGAAAGAGGGGGTCGCAGAGGTTGCGGGCATTCAGATAAACGAGACCGTTTCCAATTACGAAACCAGCAACGGTATTCGCATAAGAAAAATTTTGGGCGGCAGGCATATTTCCATTGAAGAGGTCAAGGAGCTTTTGGAAAAGAGAAAGATTGGTCCCTTAAATGGGTTCCGCTCCAAAAAGGGCAAGGAATTTAGCGCTGTTATAATTCTCAATGAAAAGGATAAGGTTGAATTTGTCTTTGAAAATTTAGATGAAGGCAAGGAAGGCTTGGATTTTAGCGGGCAAACTCCCATAGGAAATTCGCCTGTGGACGATTCCCCTGTTTATGAGACTTTAACGGCTTTTGTTTCGCAGAGTTTTGCGGAAGGCAAAAGCACGGGATTTCGCGTGACAAAGAGCATTTTGGGCAAAACCTTGAACACCGAGCATATTAAAGCGATGCTCTCCGGTAAAAAAACCGGTTTGATAAAAGGCTTTCGCTCTGTAAAAACTCGCCGCCTTTTTGATGCCTTCCTGAAAATGGATAAAAAAGGGAAAATAGGATTTGAATTCCCACCCAAATCGCGATAAGTCAAATATCCGACACTATGAACACCGCATATCTGTTGTACTTATCGGCTCTCACAGTTAAAAGCTCAATGGCAACCTCTCCCGTTAATCTAAACCAAGCGAGGCCAAGTTCCAGCCTGGGCAAAATATCCAGCATCACATCATCCTTAAAGCGTCCAAAGCTGAATGAGCCCATTGTTCCAATAGAAAGCCTAATAGATTCACCTATTTGAAAATACGGGAAAAAAGCCAACGATGGCTTTACATAGCTACCTTCTTCGCCTGCTGCCCCGCCAAAGCCCAATCTTCCCTCAAATAAAAAAGACACATTTTTTGTATAGCCATCCAATTGCGAAAGAGAAAGCACTCCGCCCCAATCCCTATCTTCGTTAAGAGCAATAGGAACATCCACTTGAAAAGATAAATGCGGCGAAATGGCATATTTGGCTCCAGCATCTATTAAATAATAAGTGTGATTTCTGTACCATCTAGTTGTTTTGTCATTGGTATCATACGGATATTTCTTTCTGATTATCCATCTCTGGTCAGTTCCTGCTATAAATTTTGCGCCTATTTCAAATTCATTTATCAAACCGCATTGAAAATTAAAAATAAATGTAGCGTCGTCATTCAAGTGCGTAAATCCACCACCACCAACATGAAAGGCTCCAGGTACCAAAATTTCGGGACCAAGCGTATAGCGGTAGTCATACATTGGGTCAAGAGCGTAAGCTGCCTGAACCAGAACTAGGATTAGTGAGATTTTCAAAATTTTCATAAAAACACCTTAACCTTTTCTTTAAATTCTTCCGGTATAATTTTACTAACAACATTCAAAACATGTTTTTTTGAATATTTCATGGAAAAGTGCGTTAAAATTATGCTTTGGCAAGAAATGGAACCGCCAACTTTAGCGAGCGCCTGCGCTATATGCTCTATGTGCGTATGCCCTTTTTTCCTCGCCATGCCCATTTCGTCCGGGTCTAAAAATGTGCATTCGCAAACCACCACAGGCGAGTTCCAAATATGCTGTTCTTCCCATAGAGATTCGCCAAGGCAGTCACCCATAAAAGATATAATAGGTTCGCGAACATCGTTTGTGATTTCAGTGCCGGATTTTTTCAAGGATATAATCTGTTCCCTTGAATACTCAGCATATTCTTTTTTCAATTTTTTCTTTTTGCAAAAAACGGTATAGCCAAACGCAGGGATGGAATGCTTTACGTTAAATGGAAAGGCCTCTAAATCTTTGCGGTATGCAAGGTTAAAATTTTCGCCAGCCCTAACACATTCAAGACGAGGCAAATCAAAACGCTCTTCGGAAACGCCTTCAAATAGAGTTTCGGCTTTTATCAAATCAATAGCCAGCGAATAAACTGGTTCCGGTATGTAGTAAACGGCTTGAGTTGGATTTTGCATCATGCGGCGGAGCGAATTGTGGCGCATAAGGCAGCGGCTGTGATCGCCATGCGAGTGTGTTAAAAGAACATGGTTCAAACTGAGCGCGCTCATCGGACATTCGCCCATGTCCACGCATAAATCTAATTCGGGAATTTGAAAATAAGTGGAAAGCCCGGAAATTGAAAATCCGCGTAAAGACCATCTTTTCTGTTCTATATGTATCTGCCTTAAAGCGTTATGGGTATATGTATAATCGGAAACGTCGTCGTTAGAACCTCGTTTGCGGTTTATTTGCTCAGATTCTGTGGCTTTCATAACACTCACGGAATTTACTCACCGTTACGGGGACTTCATCTCTATTTTTCGAAAATACTTCATAAGGAGCAGGACTTGAAATTTCCCATGCCCCATCTATAATTTCATTTTCCAACTGCCCGATTGACCAACCGCTGTAGCCAAAGAAGATTCGTGCGGTTTTGTTTTGCGGAGCTATCAGTTTAGACACTGGAAGTTCCATTTCCAATGGTATTCTTGATACAAAAACATTTTTTGAAACTTCGTAAGCTCCGTTAAAAACGGAAAAATCCGCTTCTAAAATGCAAACGGAAAGTTTTTGGAAAGGGTCGGTGTTTTGAACGGGTCCGCCAAAAAAAAATGTATAAAGCGGCCTTATAGCCCTTAGCATTTCCGGCGGAACAAATTTACTCATCTCTATGGGACTTTTTCTGAAAACTTCATCTAGCGGAATATGCGCCGGATGATTTATAACCAAACCCCAACAGCCAGTTTTTGATGAACATTCCACCATAAAAATTATGCAATCTTGAAAATAGCTGCCGCTGAGAACTGGTGTTGCCAGCAAAAAGTCTCCAGAGCGAACTATTTTTTCTTGCATATTTTTCCTTGCTTTTAAGGGGCATCTACGCAAGGTTCCCCTTGCTGCCCTGTGAGTTTAATTTCAATTCTGCGATTTTCAGCTTTACCTTTTTCGGTATTATTGAGCGCCCTTGGGCGCGAATAGCCATAGCCCACGGCTCTCACCCTGTTTGCTGCAATGCCTTTCTTAACCAGATAATCGCGAACCGCATCTGCTCTTGCCTGCGATAGCTTGTCATTGTATTCAAAGCCGCCCACGTTATCGGTATGTCCCTCAATCTCAACCCCTGCGGTACAGTATTTCCGCAAACCCTTTACGGTTGATTCCAGAATTTTAAACGAAGAAGCCAAAAGTTCAGATTTTCCAGTCGCAAAATTCACGCCTTTTAAATCAAAGCGGTCGTCATCATAGTAAATGTTCCAACTCCCAGAACCCGCGCCATTTGGAACGGTCAGAGTATTGCCAAAACCGCAATCAAACTCGCCGGTTATGCCATCGCACCAAAACGTGTAAGTATCGCCTTCTGCGACGTTAACACGGGCAATGCCGCTGGAATTTGTAGTGGTTTCAAAGGCTGTACCCTTTTTGCCTTTTAAAATTATCGTTTTATTGCGCTGTGGATTTTCCTGTTTGTAGTCCGTGGCTGTAATGGTCAAGTCTGCGGAAAAAGCGGCAGAAACGCAAATAACAAAAGAAAAAAGAAGTTTATTCATAATAATTAATCTAGAAAATTTGACTTTTAAAAACCTATTTTCATCGACATATTCAGCAAGCCGTCCATTGGCTGCATCCCTTGCATAAGCGCGTAATAAATGGCTATGCTTGCATTTGAAATGCCCTGTTCCCATCCCAAGCCATAAGTGAACAAATGTTCCCAGTTGGTAAAAGGTGGCATATTTCTATAAATCCCGTTTTGCCCAAATATATGCAGAACCGTGTTTTTCAATCCATGCCACTGAAAATCCATTTCGGAAAGTCCATAAGCCCTTGTTCTGATGCTACGAGGCGCAAGCCCTATAAAATCGCTTTTGCCTCCTATAAAGAATAACTCTTTCCTCGCGTAATCCTTTGACGGCAGCATTCCAAAACCCTTTGATGCTAAAAGCAAGGTCCAATTTTTAGAAAATGGCTGATAATACTCTCCGCTTATGCCCAGTGCGGTGAATTTCGAAAATTCAGCGGATACTTCTGTGAACAAACCCTCGAATGTAAGTGGAATTTTATCTCTGCTATCATAACCAAGCGAGACGGAAGAGAAAATATTATCATTTTTATAACCACCTCCAACGGAGTATTGCCATTCCCAACTGAGTTTCTGAAAATACTTTAAGTCCGCATTTCTCTGCCTTGTGGAATCGTATTCCAAAAATTCTCCGTGAAGTTTTAAGGAGCCGCTTAGACCGAGGATAAAAGGTTCTTTGTAGGACATTTCCGCCAAGCGATAATTTTTTGAATTTTCGCCACCAAAGGAAAAATCTCTGGCAGTGCCTGCAATGTTCAAAAGCTGCACCCTCAAAAGCCCGTTATAATCGCTATTTTCCGCATCGTAGGTGATTGAGGCTTCTGCAAAATTCGAGGTTGCATCCGTTAAATCGAAAACCGGAACAATGCGGTTTCTGTTTGCAATACGGTAGATTTTTGCATCGCTGTTTTTTGAAAAATATCCGAGCCTTAGCAACGAGCTTTGCGCCCTTGGAATTTGAGAGAGAACAACGGGGCTTCCAGCCTCTATTTGTGCGAGTTTCGCAAACACAGCGGAATCCGTTTTGCCCTTTTTATATTGAACCGCCCCACTCCAAACCCACGCCTCCAATTCACGTTGTGCATTTATCTGAACCCCGATACCCCCGATTAACAGGATTAACAGGATTATTCTCAATTCTCAACTCTCCATTCTCAATTATATTTTAACAGGCTCTGTGCTTTTTCTTTTATGAGTTTTTGTATGCGTGCTTCGGCTTCGTCTCCGCGTTCGGTGTCTTTTACGTTCACCAACGGGAGCAATAGAGGGCTGTTGAAAAAAGTTCCGAGTGGAATGGGATTTTTGCGGCAGAATATGGCTTCTACGTAATCACGGGCATCATCTTGCAATTTGTCGCATTTCTCAGTTTCGTTTTTTTGAAAAGCATTGTAAAGCTCAACGAAAATTTTCGCCGCCTCCGGAATGTTTGCCGTTGCGCTGATCAACCCTACGCCGCCTAGTTCAAGCATATCTATAAATGCTCCGTCTTCGCCGGAAATAAGGGCAAAATCGAGATTTTTGGTCTGCTCTGCTATGCTTTTTGTATCTTCGTGATACTTTTCGCCAATCCTAAATTCAACGGATTGTTTTAAACCTATTATGTTTTTGTCTTCGGCAAGTTTTATCACGGTATTGGGATGTATATAATTTGCGGTGCGCCCGGGCACATTATAGAGGATAATTTTTGCTCCTGTTTCACCGCTCAAAGCCTTGAAATGAGCGTAAATACCTTCTTGCGGAGGATTGTTGTAGTAGCCTGTTACGCAGAGCATTGGAACTTCTTTAATTTTTAGAATTTCCTTTATCATTTCAACGGATTCCCTTGTGCTATTGGAACCGGCTCCCGCTATTATAGGCACCCTGCCATCCACATAGTCCAGCACAAATTTTATAAAATCCAAATGCTGCTCGGTACTCAAAGTTGCGCTCTGCCCTGTCGTTCCAACGGGCACAAAACCGTGTACGCCTGCATTTATAAGGTCGTCTATCATCTTTTTTGATTTCTCATAATCTATTGAATTGCGTAAGCAATGAGGGTCATCGTTTTTCAAAGGAGTGAAAAGAGCGGGGAACACACCGCGAAGCTGTGAAGAGGATGTAATTTGCATGGAAGGGAATTTAGAAAATGTAGCTTTCTATATTAACGATTAATATGATATGAATAAACCATTTCTCATCTTGCTATTTCTTGCCCTTGCCGCCTATGGGCAGCAGGAGCGAATTGCCATAATCCAAACTATGGACGACCGCGATTCCATAGGCATTTCCGAATTGGCTTACCTGACCGACAGGCTTCGCGAGACGGCGGTCAATGTTCTGCCCAAGCAGCGTTACGGGGTTATGACAACGGAGAGCATAGTTGCTTTTCTCGGTTCGCAGGAACGCGCCGCGAAGGAATGCAGGGAGGCGAGCTGCCTTGCAGAGCTGGGCAGGAAGGTGAACGCAGACTATGTGGCGCAGGCGCGGATAGGGCGTTTTGAAGGGGATTTAACCATCAAGACGGAGCTATACAGCAGCAAGAGCGGTGTGATGGTAGGTTCCTTCACAGGCGATTCCAAATCTTTGCAAGGTTTGCGTGCCATCATAGACGAAAAGGCACCTATTCTGTTCAAGAAGCTGCCAGGTGCATCTGGCGGTTCAGCTTCTTTTTTTGTCGCAGGTGGCATCAGCGGTTTGGAGAAGGTAGCGGGTTACGATTTTGATGATGAAAAGAGTTATGTGGTTAATTTAAGCACCGAACCTTCTGGTGCGGTTTTGAGCTTTGACGGTATGCCGTCCGCTAGTTGCATAAAAACGCCCTGCAAGGCGGAGCTTCGCGAGGGCAATGTGCGCATAATGGCCGCATTGGAACAGTACGAAACGGCGGACACTACTGTTCCCATAAAGCGCAACAATCAGAACATAGCGATAACGTTAAAACCCAATTTCGGGATTTTGGAGATAAAGCCCGCTTACTTGGACGGCATAGGCGAGGACGATGATTGGGATTTGTCCATAAACGACAAGGGATATCGTTCTTTTGAGAACAGGTTTTCTCCAGGCAAGTACAATGTGAAACTCAGCCATGAATGTTATGAGACTGTAAGTTTCACCGCCGGTATAAACAAGAACAAACGCGAAGTTTTTGACATGGCGGATAACATAACGCTTAAGAAAGGCGGTTTGGCTTTGAGAGCGGAACAGAATGGCGAACCCGTCAGCGAGCTTGTTTTTGTGAACGGCAAGCAGGCAGGGGAAACGCCATTCAGCGGTGCCGTTCCTTTGTGCGCGGAAATAGAGATTGGCGAGAATAGGGAAACTGTTGATGTGAAATTGAAATACAATGAAAAGGTCAGTTACACGCATAAATTCGGTCTTTATAGCTCAACGCCGATGAGTGTAGCAACGCCTGAGTTTGAGAAGCCTGATTTTAAGAAACCTATTAAAAAGAGTCTTTGGGTTGCCATTGCGTTGGACGTGTTAGGGGTGGTGATGCTTCGCAAGGGATATTCAAAAAACGAAGAGATGAAAGAAGCTTACGATGAGTACAAAGAAATTGGACCTGGTAAATATCACGGAGATGCTTGGGAAAATGTGGAAAGCAGCCGTAGCAGTAGGAATGCGTATTATATTATTGGCGGTTTGGCTTTGGCTTCAGGGGTAGTGGTGCATATATGGTTTTAAGATTTTTTATGCTTGTATGCGCGTTCCTTTTCACATCCTGCACATCGGTGGAACGCGACAATCCGTATGACCCGAATGGCATTAATTATATCGGAGATGCCTACGCCTACTGCCTTTACTATCTTTATTATAACAGTGACTATACATGTAGCTATATGAGCGCTTCCGAGTGCGATTGGAATTATGGGGATGCTTACGGCGACGACTACACCTGCGGCCAAGGGCTGTATGTTCCATCCAGCAGTTCCTCCCGCCCTAATAGTTCGTCTTCTTTTAGAAGTTCCAGCAGTTCTCGACAATCTGGCGTTATTCACGGTGTTTCCGTAACTTACGGGAGCGAGACTTATGAGACTGTTGTCATAGGCACTCAGACTTGGATGGCAAAGAATTTGAATTATGAGCCGTCCGGCACAGGCGTAGCCAAGAATTCCAAATGCTACAATAACGAGCCTACCAACTGCACAAGATACGGCAGATTGTATGATTGGGCAACGGCAATGGGCATTTCAAGCAGTTACAACAGCAGCTATTATAATCCGTCCGCTAACACCAAGTACCGTGGCGTATGTCCCAGTGGTTGGCATATTCCTAACAATGCTGATTGGGACAAGCTAATGCGCTATGTTGATGGCACAAGTGGCACGTCAAGTCCTTATGATAGCCCCACGGCAGGCATATATTTAAAGGCAACGAGCGGCTGGAACAGTAGTGGCAATGGTCAGGACACGTATGGCTTTTCCGCCCTGCCGGGCGGCTACGACTATTCAGGTGGCGATTTATACGGTGCCGGCAACTACGGCTACTGGTGGAGTGCCAGTGAGTACGGTATCGACTACGCCTACTTCAGGGGCATGGACTACTACTTCGAGAGTGTGTACTGGATCAGCAACGTTAAGAGCATCTTGTTCAGTGTTCGTTGCTTGCAGGATTGATGCTATTGTCTGAACCTCGATTTGTCAGGATGAAAAGATTTTCAGGATAGAGCCAAGCTCAAGCCCTTCCGCAAGCATAAACCCAGTGGTTTGTAACTAGAAAATTTCTAAGTTTTAATAAGAGATTTTTTAAAGGAGTTATGTATGCAAACAGCCGTATATGGTGTATATAAAAGCGGAGTAGTGGAATTAGAAGAAAAACCTGCTGGAACGCAAGAGGGCAATAGGGTTATGGTTGTATTTTTTGAAAATGTCTCAAAAAAAAATAATCCAGAGGATTTTTTCAAATTGCGCGGAAAATATTCCGGGAAAATGTTTGTGGACAAATTTTTAGAACAAAAATATAAAGATATGGAACTGGAAAGGTAATATGGATTGGTATATACTTGATGTTGTAAAAATTAAAGAAAATATAAATTTACTTTTTATTAGATGAAGAAGTATATATGGTTTTAAGATTTTTTATACTTGTATGTGCGTTCCAATCACCTTTGTTTGGGACATAACTTTTTATTACCATTGTTCTTTACCCTTCGGTTTTCCAAAGGAAATTTCGTCATGGATATTGTTTTTATTAATGCCAGACAACAAAGATTCCAATTCGTATGTAGGTTTCTGTTCCAAAGGGACTATAAACACTCTGTATCCCGTTTTCAAGGACATTTTTTGGGCTATTCCACTCGGTATTCTAATTCCAAAGTCATTATCCCATTTTTGTATTACAGCTTCCATAGCTACCTCTAAACAAAATTTCACTTGTAAATTAATATATAAAATGAGTGAGCGTTTATTCATGGCTTTTCGCTGGGGCGTAGCGGGGTGGATTTTGATTTTCTATCTTTCCATTGTGTCTATCTTGAAAAAAAATTGGTATTTAGTAGAGGAAATGACTGAAAAGCTCAAAGAATTGAAGCCTTACAAAGTTATTTTGTTCGGCTCTTACGCCAATGGAAACCCAACAGAAGACAGTGATTTGGATGTACTTGTAGTGTTGGATTCAGAAGAAATTTCTAAAAACCTTGACGAAAAGATAAAGCGGGATATGCCCGTTTCAAGAATGCTTATAAGTATTAATAGGAAAATAGCGATGGATTTAATAACATATTCGAAGGCAGAATATGAATATCTTATTGAGCAAAACGACTTTTTCGTAAAAGAAATAACCAATACAGGGTCTATTCTTTATGAAAGGTAACACAAAAGGCTGGGTATTTTTTGCAGAAAATGATATGAAGCTCGCAGATTATTCCTTGGGTGATGCAAGATTAACAGGTCAAGTAGCTTTCCATTCACAGCAAGCAATTGAAAAGTATTTTAAGGCATATTTGGTTGAAAATGAAGTTTCATTTCCCAAAATACACGATTTGATAAAATTATATGAATTCATAAAGGACGTTAAAGATTTAGAGATTGACGAAGATATGCTATTGAAAATAAATAAAATTTATTCCGAATCCAGATATCCGAGTAATATAGGCATTTTGCCAGATGGGCAAATTCCTTCGGTAGAACAAGCAAAGGAAATTTTTGATTTCGCTCAAAAGATTGAAATCATTTTCAAGAGCTTGGTAGAAGAATAATGACAATAATTTCTATATTTATCCCACAAAAGGAGAAAATCCGCCAAGCCTTGTGTTCCCAAAAGTTTGACGGGTGAAAAAACAACCGGGAAAAAGGAGATGAGAAAATGAACAAAACTAAGTTCACTCTATTGGCGGCAAGCGCCTCGCTTGCCTTGGCATTCACAATCAGTTCCTGCGCCCAAAAAGCACAACAAGCAGCAGCCGGAGGTTTTGAAACAGTCACAACACCGGCTACTGAACTGGAAGAGATAAAAAGAGACATGGAAAGCAAGTACATCCCTTGCGGCATAGGCGTTGGGGAATCCAGTGATGAAATGGTTGCTAGGAACGTTTCTGGAGACGAAGCTCGCACTGATATGGCAAAAACGCTGAACAATTTCGTGGAACGCCTGAGCGAACAATATGCTCAGAATGTCAGCGGTGAAGCAAAAAAAATATGGGAAGAAGGCGTTAGGCAGTCAACCCATCAGGAATTGAACGGAGCAACTTCCTATAAATCAATCACTCAGTTCAACAAGGAAAATGGCCGCTATAAAATATATTCCCTCTACGTTATGAGCCCCGATTTGCTCAAAAAAGCGGTGCAGGCAGCCACTTCAAATAAGGAAGAACTTGAACTGAGGGTAAAGAAAGACGATATGATGCAAAAACTGGACGAAGGCACTGCGGCGTATCAGGCAAAATATAAAAGGTAGGTATGATGCCTGCATTGTTGTTTGCTTTGGCAATCCCGATATTCATCGGCTGCGCTTCCACGGCGCGGCAAACAGAGCCTGCCCCGGAATGCCTAGCAGATGAATTCCGCGGCTTTGGCACCGGAGGAAACGAGAATGAGGCTTTGGATGGAGCTTATTCCGCATTGGCAAAGCAAATAAATTCATCTGTCAATGTGACAACGGAACGCACGGTGAGCCAGCGGATTTCCAACGGGAAAGAGGATTTGGCTTCTGGGTATGAATCCAGAACAGCCATGGAATCGTCCCTGCCGAATGCCCACGATGCCCGCATCACTTACAAAAAACACGATGGGAATAAGACGAACGTTGTTGTTTGCATGACCAAAGCCGATGCCGCCAAAGGCTTTTTGGAACGTCAACGGCTGGTGGCGGATTCCTTGTTGCTTGCTTCCAACACGGAATTGAACACGGAACACCCCAAGCGTAAAAACGAGGCTTGGCGGAGAACACAGATGCTTTGGAGAGAACTTTTGAGAATCCAAACCCTGCTTGAAGGCTGGGGCGTTGCTAAAACGGATTATTTTAGCAACTCCAGCGAGGCTTATGAGAGCGCAAAGAGCGATTACCAAACCTATTGCAAAAATATGAAAATCCACTGGAAAGATAGCGATAGCCAGTGTTCAAAAGAGGCTTTCGCGGAATTATCCAGAAGGGCAAAGCTCGAAAAATCCGAGTGTTTGAACGGTTTAAACCTGAATTTCAATTGTCTGGAGAAATGCAAATCTTCTTCTTATGGCGTGGAATGCTCCTATGAACCATCTCTGGCTATTGAATCCTGCGGCGGTGAAAAGTATTCCCTGCTCAAAGCCGGAATGCCCGCGACAGGCAATGATATGTACAACGAGAGCAAGGCAAAGGAAAAGCTGGCTGAAAACTTTTCCAAAGCGACTTTCTTCAATGAATGGGAAAAGGAGGTAAAGGAATGGATACCGCAATGCGCAGAATAACTTATGTATTCATTTTGCTATCCGCTTTGGTGGTTTTTGCCAAACCAACCGAAAAATTGCCTTTGACAAAGGAATTGCAAGCAGAGGAATTGCCTTGGTTTGCCTTTGATGCAAAAGACGGCGATGGAACTTATGACAGAGTTATAAACAGGGATAATTTGAAAGAATTTGCCAAGCAGAAAAAATACCGGAAAATTGTTTTGTCTTTTTACGCCACCTGGTGCATACCTTGCAGAGAGGGTTTGGTACGTATGAGCAAAAAAGCGGCGGAGTTGGAAAAGAATGGGGTTTTGATTGTTTTGGTGAACGTTGGCGAAGATGATTACGGCAAAATAAGCAGATGGGTGAGTGGATATGTAAAAGACGAGTGGCTGCTCGGCTTTGACAGGTTTAACAACCTGACAGGGAATTTTGGGCTGTCCAAGAATGGCGATGAAATGCCGCTGCCAAGGACTTTGTTGCTCAACCAGAATTTGCGCCCGCTTATGTTAATCGGCCAAGAGGGCGATGATTTCCCACAGATATTTTACTAGTTTTCTAGTAGAAATTAGCAGGGG
>Ga0268262_10002506_pt1 | contig 21128 bp, 15 predicted proteins | sample TergutNc150P3_FD_190354 | JGI IMG/M metagenome (GOLD analysis project Ga0268262, IMG submission 190354) | Nasutitermes corniger P3 segment gut microbial community from laboratory colony in Florida, USA - Nc150 P3 (SPAdes) (version 2) | ecosystem: Host-associated > Arthropoda: Insects >... | reverse complement strand
GGCGTTTGATATGAAAAAATGGCCTGTAATCGCCTGCGATCAATTTACGCAGGATTTTGATTATTGGGAAAAAGTAAAAAAATTTACCGAAGGTTCTCCTTCAACTTTGAATTTGATTTACCCTGAAATTTATTTGCCCGAAGGAAACGCCAAATCCCGAATAGCGGATATTCACACAACTATGATTAAATATTTAATGGAAGGGGTGTTTGCCGAGCCTCGCCGGGGTTTTATTTATATCGAGAGGGACACGCCCTATCAAAAAAAACGCCGTGGGCTTGTTACTGCTGTTGATCTTGAACAGTACGAGTGGAAGCCCGAAGCGCGCCCCCTTATCCGCTGTACCGAAGGGACTGTAGCGGACAGACTGCCTCCACGGATGGATATCCGCAGGGGCGCTCCGTTGGAGCTTCCGCACGTTTTATTGCTCATCGACGATGATAAGGATACTCTTTTGCCGGCGCTTGGAGAAATGGCGAAAAAGAACGCCCCCGTTTACAATACGCCGCTTATGATGGACAGCGGAAATATCGCCGGCTGGTTTTTGGAAGCGGCGGAGGGGCAGCCTTCTGCCGCTCTGGATTTTATTGCTGAAAAACTGGACGTATTATACAGCCGCTCTGTTTCACGTTATGACGGAAATACCTCTCCGTTCCTGTTCGCTGTAGGAGACGGCAACCATTCGCTTGCCTCCGCTAAAGGCATCTGGGAGGAATACAAGGAAGCGCACCCCGACGAGCCTTTTAACTCATGCCGCTACGCGCTTGTGGAAATAGAGAATATTTATGATCCCGCTATTCAATTTGAGCCGATTCACAGGGTTGTTTTTGACGCGGGCGTGGACGAAATTTGTTCCGTACTTTCGCCGCTTCCCGGTTTTACAAGCCGCCCTGTGGATAACGCTAAAGAGCTTGTCCGTCTTTGCTCTAACCCTGCCGCGGCAAACTGTTTCGGCATTATTTCCCGTGAGCGCTGCGCATTGGTTGAAACATCCGCCGCAGGGATTTCCACCGCCTGCCTTCAGCCTTTATTGGATAATTCAAAGATAAAAGGACAGCCCCTTAACATCGACTATATCCACGACGAGGAAGAGGTGTTACGCCTTGCCGAAGATAAAAACCGCCCCTGTACGGGTATTTTGCTGCCGCCCGTTCAAAAAGCCGGTCTTTTTGATACCGTAGCCCGCCTTGGCCCCCTGCCGAGGAAGAGCTTTTCTATGGGGCATTCCTGCGAAAAGCGGTTTTATCTTGAGTGCCGAGGCCTTTTTGGGGGGTAAGGTTTGCATTTTATTAAGAATTTTGCTATAATTGAATGTATCTGTTTCAGGATAGATATGTTTTAAGGGTAGATATGAAAAGAGCATTTTTATTTATTTTATTTTTAACGCTTGTTATGGGCGCTGTCTTTGCCCAGAAAGTTCCTGTTGTTGCCATAATTCCTTTTGAAGCCACAGGCAGCAGAGTTACCCCGGAAGAAGCGGCTCGTGTTACAAACCTTATTGTCGCGGAATTAAACGCATGGGGTTCGCTTAATGTTTTACAAACCGAAAGCGGCGCGGAATTCGTTGTGCGGGGCACGCTTTCCAGAGTCGGAACTAATTATATTTTAACGGCCGTCACAACGGACGCGAAATCCAACAGAAAGTTAAATGATTCCTCGGAAAGGGCCGCGTCTATCAGCGAGCTTTCCTTTTTTTCATTTTGTTCCAGTATAGTGCAGAGCGTTCCTTTACCGAATTACCTGCTTGGAAAATGGCAGTCTACAATCACTATGCCGGACGGTCCTGTTGTTTGTATCATAGAATTTAAATCCGACAGAACCGCAAATATAGAAAGATACGATACATGGGAACACAAGAAAAACAACTCGTTAAGATACGAAGGCTACGGAACAGGAAGATACTCTTATGCCGGTTATTTTGTGCGCAGAACAATAACTGTAGATTCCAAGCAGATTCAGGTGGACGCGCTGACAAGTTTTTATTTATCTCTTGAGGAAACATTGCCGGAGCAGACATCTGTTAATCTGGGCAGGCTTGGCGTACAGTTTAACCCCGACAGAAGTTCCTTTGAATTTGTCAACGGCTCATTCCCATGCGGAAGGAATTACGACGGACCGTCCGTTTATCCTTCCGCTTACATTGGGTTTTCGCATTTTTCTAAAATCAAGTAAGGAAATAAAGAATTATGAACCGTAAATATTTACAGATAACAGTTTTTATTCTTGTTTTTGCTGTGTCAAATCTGACGGCGCAGCATAGAATAGAAGATCCCCTTGCCGCCCTTGTAAGCGCAGCGCAAATGTGGGAAACAGATATAGGCGATACGATTAAGGGAAGCCCGTATTTGCAGGCTAACTCGGCCGTTCTCGCGGGCGAGCGCGGCAGTATCAAGTCGTTCTTTATGAGCGGAACCCATCTTTGGAATTTTGACGCGAGGGGAAAGGCTGTTCCGTACCTTGCGCGTTCTTACGAAGCGGCGACTTATGTCTGCAATAACGACGGCGTATTTATGGCGATTAACAGAGTAGGCCGTGAGTTATGGCGGCTTAATCTCGGTAAGCCGATTTCATATCCGCCGGTTGTAGGATGGGACGGAAGGGTCTTTATTTCGCTGGAATCTTCAATGACCTGCCGCACCGCCTCAGGAAACGGGCTTTGGACTATTAACCTTGGAAGCCCCGTCGCTTTTGCCCCGGTTCTTGACAAGACCGGAAGCGTCGCGACGGTTCTTCAAAATATGGATTTTGTCAAAGTTAATCAGTTCAGCAGAGTAGAGCGGATTAAGCTTCAGCGCCTTCCAACCATGATTGCTACCCTTAACGAAGGCGCGCTTCAAAGCTATGTTCTGCTTTACCAGTCCGGCGAAATGGAAAAAATAACTTTTGACAGCGCGGCAAAAGACGGAAACAAACTTTCAAAAACAAATATTAAATCTCTTCCCGCTACTCCCGTAGCGACAATAGGGCGTGATGCGCAATTTTATGTTCTGCTTAGGGACGGAAGATCGCTCTTGTTGGATAATACCGGCGGGACTGTTTGGACAAAAAACACCCACGAGGCTGTTGAAGAAAAGGGAACCGGTAATCTTTCTATCGGGCAGGCTTCCGTAATGTGGGACGAACGGGGCATTTACGCTATATCAATACGCGGGGTGAGCGCTTTTACTAATGAAGGCCGCCGCCGTTTTGTTCACAAGCTGAGTATTGAGTCTTCCGGCGTTCCATCATTCAGCGACGAAGGTATTTTGTACGCCTGCGGAAAAGACAATGTGCTTAGGGTATTCAAAATAGACGCGAAGCCCAGGACGGTACATCTAAGCAAATTCTACGGTCCCGAACCGGAAGGAACTTACGGGATGGGGAATCCTCCTCCGTCTCCGTGGGTAATAGACAGTACCCGTTACAGCGATCCTAATCAGGACAAAGTGTATGAGGAAATGAGAGCCGTAATCCGAAGCGGTCAGATTGGGGAGAATGAGCCTGTTTATGTCGCGTACATGATGGAGATGATAGGGTTCTTTATCGGCAACCCTCAGACTTCTCCCGTGCGCCCGTTGGTTAAACCGCCGCAGCGTGTAAGGCTTATTGAGCTTCTCGCTCAGGTCGGTTCAAGGGAAACAATTCCGTTCTTCTGGACTATTTTTGACAGAGACCATGAGCCTGTTGTCAGGAGAGCCTGCGCCGACGCTATTGGCGTTGTCGGGGTAGACCCAACGGGAAGGTCGTTCTATTCCTATAATTTCGCGCTTGCTCAGGGAAATCCTCATGTTGATCCCCAGCTTGTGCTTGCCGCGTCGTCTTCTATAGCAAGGCTCTGTCGTTTTTCCGGTCCGCCTCTCGCGCCCGAGGGGATTCGCGTAATGCGTTATTTTTCAAATTTACCCACTTTGCCCAACAATGTAAAAGCGCAGATACAAAATGAAATTGAAGGTCTTTTTAAGGAAGATTTGGATAAGGTAATTCAGTGATTTTGTTTTAATCTTTGCGCTTCCGCGAAATCTGCGGCGGCGCTTTCATTGTTGCCAAGAAAACGAAGAATATTTCCGCGGCTTGTGTATGCGTTCGCAAATGAGGGATTAATCGCCAGAGAACGGTTTATATCCGCAAGCGCCTTGTCCGGTTCTCCTTTGCTGTACCACGCATTGCCCCTGTTGTGCCATGCCGCCGCGTAATCGGCTTTTAATTTTATCGCTTCGGAAAAATCCTTAATTGCTTTGTCGTCATCACCCAGACTGTACCATGCGCTGCCGCGCCTGTTCCACGCATAGGCGTTTTTCGGTTCAAGGGCGGTAATACGGGTGCAGTCGTCAATTACCCTTCTGTACTCGCCGGTTTCAAATAACGCCTGCGACCTGTTTATAAACGCGTCGGTATAATTGCCTGTAATGGAGATTGCTTTTGAATAATCTTCAATAGCGAGTTTTAATTCCCCTAATTCTGCCCTTGCGTAGCCGCGGTAGTTGTAAACTTCCGCCCTGCTGCCGTCGATTTTTATGGCGCGGGAATAATCTTCAACGGCGCGTTTGTAATCTTTCTTTTTCAGCCATGTGTTTCCGCGTGAAATAAAGGCTTCCGGAAATTCCGTGTTCTTGCTTATAGAGGCGTTATATTCAACAAGGGCTTTGTCGTAATTTCCCGCTTTGTAAAATTGTTCGCCTGTAAAATATGAAATTACTGCCGGCTCCGCGCCCATCTGTTTTAATATTTCAATATCCGGGTTTTCAAAATTAACCGGATTTATTTCGCGGGTATTTACCCTGCCGCCGACAGCCGCAAGTCCTTGTTTCGGACGCTGAGCAAGGTACGAAACCTTGGCTCCTGTTCCTGCCGCGCCTGTACTTCCTGCCGCGCTTCCCGTGTTTCTGTTTCCCGAAGCGGTTTCTTCCTTCGGTATTTCATCTTCCTGAACTGTAACTATTTCTTCCGTAACCGCAGGCGTTTCTTTTTTTTTACAGGAGATTAACAACGCTCCCAATAAAAAAATTATTAACAGCCGTACGGGCAATTTACCAGCCAAAATAATCTCCGGTATTGTTATCTTCGGCAGCAGGCGGAGGCGCTTCGTACCTGTAAACAATTTTGATGTTTTCCGCCTGTGATTTATGCCGTAATTTTAAAACCAAGGTTTGATCCTGCGTGTAATATACCCAGCCCGATGAATCATAGCGCTCAAACTGGCTGTCCGTTCTCCAGTCCATCTCGTGTATTTGTATTTTTATAAACGGCTTTATTCCCCGAATTATTACATAATGCGCCTGACCGGAGGGGAAAGAGAACGTAATGTTCAAATTGCCGTCTGACCAGAAAGATCTGACAGAGGGAGACACTGTCCATGCCCAAAGCCCGTCCGCAAGCAACATCGCTTTTGGATAATAATCTCCGGGTTTCAGGATGCTGTAAAGATTGCCCGCTCCCGGTCCCGCGTTTGTCAGCGCCGATAAAACAAGAGAGTGGCCTATGTCGGTCCATTCGATATTTTTTGCGTCTTCCGCCCAGCTGACAAGCGCGGTTCCAAGCCTGACGCCGTAATATAAATCCCTGTCTTTTGAACCGGAAGCGTACACTAAATTTGAAACCGTGTCTTTGCTTAAATTTTCCGATACAAGTAAAAGTATTTGTTCCATTAAAGGTTCGACAGGATTATTTATTGACGGGCTCCAGCGTTTGATGTCTGAATACGCTTCCAGCAAGCCGGGGCAATAATCAATGTTCAATTTTTCCGGACTTGTGTTTTGTATTAACTGGATAATATCATTGGCAAGAACCGTATTGCCTCGGATAAGGAGATAGTCAATTATATGTTCTTCTTTAAGAATATCAAGCGGATTTTCTTTTATTAAAAGATTGATTGTATTTATTTTCCTGTCTTCTGCGGCGGTAAAAGATCGGTAAGCGTCCACCATGCCGCCCATATACGCTGAAGATTTGTAGGTATGCTGAGGACTGCCCGTAAAACTGCCGGGTATAGAAGTTAACGCCGCCGAGAAATTATTTTGCCGTAACGCTTCGCTTAGATAACCTGTTATATCATCCTCGTTGTTAAGGGATGCGGCATTTTGACTCCAGCGCGTAAAACTTAAATCCTGCCAGTTTGACAGGGCGAAATAGTAGTTTTGCGCCTGCGGAATAATGAAATTGGAAGGATCAAACGATTTTTGCCTGCCTCTGGAACGGTACGAGACAAACGAACTTTCTTTTGAAAGAACAATCATGTTGATTTCCAGTTCCCGGCCTGAACCGTTAAACATATAACGGCTGCCGTTATACATGATGCCAAGCTGTCCGTTATTACGGACAATGGAACGGTGCGGTATAATAGGTATGCTTACTTCCGAAACATCCTGAGCGAATTCGGCGTTAATTTGCATTTCCGGCTCTTTAGCGGAACCTGCCGAGTTAAAAACAAGCGTACTGCCTCCGGGCAGTCCAAGGCGTGTGATATTTCCCGTTACCGTTATAGATTCGGGATTTACCGGAATTGCCGCTCCGGCTGTATTCGTTAGAATCAAACCTCCGCCTCGTTCTTCTTTCAGGCTTAATTCAATGCCGCCGAAAAAGATTCTTACTCCGCCTGTCAGAAGCTGTACCTGAGACGCATCCGGTTTTACATTGTTGTTATCATTAAGATAGCGTCCCTTTATAATCATTGTGTTCGCGGAAATAGTAAAATTTCCCCTGCCGGAAAATTGCACTATAACCAAAGCGAAAAATACCGCGCAGTACAATGCGGCAAGTCCGAAAATTCGTGATGGTAAATGTTTTTTCAATCCCTTAAACCCTTTTGCGGGCGCGCCCTGTGGCGCTCTTGCCCGTAAATTAAATATTGTATACTATATAGTAACATGAATATTTATCGCTATGGAAGCGGTCTATTAATTGCTTTATTTCTGCTGATTGGCTTGGTTCCCGCTGTACTTTTTCCTCAGGAAGAACAGGAAGAAAATTCAACGCTCATTTTAAGCGAGGCGGCCGAGTATCTTTCCCGCAGGGATTTTTCTTCCGCTTTGGCGCTTTTTAACAGACTGCCGCCGCTGGAAGCCGAAAAGACCGAAATTCTCATTATGAAGGCCTCGATTTTAAATTCCGCAGGAAAACCGGCGGATGCGAAGAAGGCGGCGAATGCCGTAATCGCCAAAGAACCTGAAAATACCGACGCTTTAATGGTGCTTGCCGACGCCGCCGCTCTGGAAGGCAAGGATAAGGACAGGCGCACCTTTCTTGAGAGGGTTACAAGGATAAACCCCAACCACGTAAGGGCGCTTAATGATTTGGCGAACATCAATCTTGGGAACCAGAATTTGCGCGTTGCGGCAGGTTATTTTGACAGGGTTCTTGCCGTTGAACCGGATAACGGAGAGGCGCTGATAGGCCGCGCTACCGTATACCGTTACAGCAAAGAGCCAAAGAAAGCGGAACAGCTTTTAAACCACGCTATAAAGCTTTATCCCGCATGGGCAAGCCCTCTTCAGGAAAGGGCCCGTCTTTACAAGGGAGCGGGTTTTTTCAATGATGCCCTTGGAGACCTTGACGCCGCAAAAAAAATTGAGCCTGGCAATTACTGGGTAATCGTGGATCGCGGCCTTGTTTTACTGGATATGAACCGCAGGCAGGAAGCCCTGGAAGAATTTAACCGGGCTGTCTCGCTTGAACCGAATATTTTTATCGCCTATGTATACAGCGCCGGTCTTAAAGATGATATGGGCGATTACGCCGGAGCGGAGCAGGATTATACAAAACTGACAAAGATAAGGCCGGAGTATTATTTCGCGTTTGAGGGACTTGGCGTTATAAAAATGCGAAACAAACAATGGACGCAGGCAAGGGACGCTTTTTTGGAAGCGTACAAGCGCGCTCCGAAAGATTACACTTACGCGCTGTTGGCTTCGGTAAACTGGATGCGTGCCGGAAAAATGACGGATCCCAAACAATTTTTGGCGCAGGTTCTGCGTACTGCTCCCAAAGATTCGCTTGAGTTCGCAATGCTTAAATTGTTTCATGATCTTTCAGGCGATCTTGATGTCGCCGTAAAAGCGGAAAGCGAAAAAAATACATATATAAAAGCGAGAATGGTTTTTTATCTTGCCAGTTATTATGATATCAAGGGAAACGCGACGCTTGCGAACAAGTATTATACGCTTGTGCAGGAACTTAACGCTATGTCTACGATTGAATGGCGGATAAACGAAGGAATACTGGCTGAACGGGGCCTGGGTGTAAGGACAGGAAAATGAGCGGCAACAGCATGACAGTTACTTTGGGCACAAATGAAATTAAATTGATAGGAACCGCCCATGTTTCAAAAGAAAGCATAGAAGAAGTAAAAAGCATTATCAGCGAAGAAAAGCCCGACATGGTCTGCGTAGAACTTGACGAAGGCAGGTATAACGCCATTACGCAGAACAACCATTGGGAAAAATTGAACCTGTCCGAAGTTTTCAGGGAAGGAAAAGGTTTTCTTGTAATCGCCAATTTGGTTCTTGCCAGTTTTCAAAGGCGGCTTGGCAACGAGCTTGGAGTAAAACCCGGCGAGGAGATGAAAGTCGCCGTAGAAGCCGCAAAGGAGCATGGTATTCCGCACAGTCTTTGCGACCGTGAGGTGCATACTACTTTACGCAGGGCGTGGGCACGCTGCGGCTTATGGAGCAAGTCAAAGCTTCTTGCGTCGCTTCTGGCAAGCGCCTTTACAACGGAAAAACTAAGCGAACAGGAAATAGAAAACCTTAAAAACAGCAATGAACTTGACGGAATGATGGGCGAGCTTGCGAATTACCTGCCGAGCGTCAAGGAGACATTGATTGACGAAAGGGACCGCTATCTTGCCTCAAAGATTTGGACATCTGTGCCGCCTAACGACAATAAAAGAGTCGCCGCAGTAATCGGCGCCGGGCACATGAAAGGAATCGCCTCGCATCTTGAAAAACTTTCCGCAGGCAATGAAGACGCCGATGTCAGCGATCTTAATATAATACCTCCGCCTTCCGCCGCTTCAAAGATAGCGCGTTTTATTATACCTGCCGCCATTATCGCCCTTGTAGCTGCCGGATTTCTCCACGCCGGAACCGCAACCGGTTTTTCAATGATGTTAAAGTGGGTATTATGGAACGGCTCTCTCGCCGCAATCGGCGCTTGTCTTGCCCTTGCCCACCCTCTTGCGATTATTGTTTCGTTTCTCGGAGCGCCGATAACTTCTCTTAATCCCTTTATCGGAGTGGGGATACTTTCAGGCCTTGTTCAGGTAACGTTTATAAAACCCCGGGTATCCGACGTTCAGAATATCATGGAAGACACCTCAGGCTTTAAAGGCTGGTATCGCAACAGGATCACAAGGGCGCTGTTGGTATTTTTCCTTTCAAGCCTCGGCAGTTCAATAGGCACTTTTGTCTCTATCCCCGCCATTGTGGGACTGCTTGCGGGCTAGTTTTCCGTAATAAGCTCGGTTTTGTTGCCTGTTATTTTGTTTATCTGGTCATTCAGCTTTCCGGCGCTTTTTTCGGAGTCGGTATATTTGTTTACGGCGGCCGTTATGTGTTTACCCACAAGGTTGTAATCGTTAAAGAACTTTCCGAATTTATCCTGAACCTGAGAAAGTTCTCCAAGAATGTTTTTGGCTTCCTGCTCGATTTTAAGCCCTTTAAGACCAAGGACAAGCGCCATAAGATAAGCGTAGAAACTGTTTGGAGAAACAAGAATAACATTTTTAGACATTGCGTAATTTAACAGTTCGTATTCCTTGTTTGTAAAAGAATCGTTTATGATAATCTCATAAAAAACATTTTCCGCAGGGATGTACATCATAGCGAAATCATAAGTTCCCTCTGCCGGGATAATGTACTTTGCAGTTTCGTCAATTCTTTTTTTTACGCTGGCGACAAATTCTTTTTTGAAAGCTTTTTTGCTTTCCTCGTTTTCCGTTTCCGTAAGCCTTTGGTAGCTTTCCAAAGGAAACTTTGAGTCAACGGGAACAATGTATCCGCCGAGTTTAATAATTGCGTCTACCTGCGAGCCGTTTTTGAAACTGTGCTTAATGGCGTAGTTTGCCGTGGGAAGAATCTGTTTTAGAAGTTCTTCCAATAGATACTCGCCCAAATTGCCGCGAAGTTTTGGAGCCTGTAAAATATCCTGAAGTTTGGAAATATCTTTTCCTAATTCCTGAATGTGGTTTGTGGTCGCCTCAAGCGCGCCGAGTTTGGTGTGTATCTCGTTAATAACCCTGTTTGAATTGTTAAGCTGGCTTGTTATGTTGCTTTGATTTGAAGTAAAGCTCTGGTTCATCAATGTCATCATCTGCTGTAACTGGGAGCCAAGCTGGTTCTGGGTGTCGAGCAAAAGTTTCTGCTGAGAAGACAAGGACACCTGCTGACTTTCCAGTTGTCTTGTTTTCAATTCGTTAAGCTCGTTTTTTAGGTCGAGCATCTGCGGAGTAATGTCCGTTGTTTTTACCGAATATAGTTTTATAAGGATAAGGATTACAAGCATAAACAGAACGGCAAAGGCGGCAAGCGTAACAATATCCATGCTTACTCTTTCCTTGATATTCTTGCGCCAAGGGAAGCAAGTCTTTCCGCAAGGTGTTCGTAGCCCCGCTCAATCTGGTAGACGTTGCGTATTACGCTCTTGCCTTCGGCGCAAAGGGCGGCGATAAGCATCGCCATTCCCGCGCGCACATCTGGGCTTATCAGTTCCGAGCCATGCAGTTTTGACGGGCCTGAAACAACGGCACGGTGCGGATCGCAAAGAACGATCCTCGCTCCCATTCCAATCAGCTTGTCTACAAAGAACATCCTCGATTCGTACATTTTTTCGTGGATTAAAACGGTTCCTTTTACCTGTGTGGAGACTACCACTGCGATACTGACAAGATCGGGCGGGAAGCCGGGCCAGGGAGCGTCGTCTATCTTTGGGATCATTCCGCCGAGATCGTGGTTTACCGCCATGCTCTGGTTCTTTGGCACATGGATAATGTTTCCCTCGTGCCCCCAGGCAATTCCAAGTTTGCCGAACGCTATTTTAGCGGGGCGCATGTCGTTTATACGCGCGCCCTCAATGTGAAGGTCTCCGCCCGTTACGGAAGCAAGCCCGATAAAAGAGCCTACTTCCATAAAGTCAGGCCCTATTTCATATTCGCAGCCTGTAAGTTTTTCCACCCCGTTAATGACAAGGATATTGGAGCCGATCCCTTCTATCTTTGCGCCCATCTCGACTAACATTCTGCAAAGGTCCTGCACATGCGGCTCGCTTGCGGCGTTGGTAAGAATTGTCTTGCCTTTCGCTAGAACCGCCGCCATGATAGCGTTCTCAGTCGCCGTAACCGAGGCTTCGTCAAGAAAAATATCCGCGCCTGTAAGAGTCTTTGCGGTAAAGGTAAAGTTGTCGCTTATTTTAACTTTTGAGCCAAGCTCCGTAAGCACAAGAAAGTGAGTATCAAGCCGCCTTCTTCCGATAACGTCGCCGCCGGGCGGAGGAAGGATAGCCTTTCCCGTTCTCGCCAGGAGAGGGCCGGCAAACAGAATCGACGCCCTTATTTTTTTTGCCTGATCTGCCGGGATTTCCGATGACTTTATGTTACGAAGGGACAGACGGTGAATATTAGGCTGAAGGGTAGTAACTTCTCCTCCAAGAGCCGTGAACACGTCAAGCATTACCCGCACGTCCTCGATATCGGGAATGTTCCGCAAAATAACCTGTTCGTCGGTCAGAAGCGCCGCGGCAATGCAGGGAAGGGCGGCGTTTTTGTTTCCGCTTACCTTGACTGTCCCGTTAAGCGGAACTCCGCCGTCGATCAAATATTCACTCATACAATGTATTTAACGGTTTATTCCGTATATTGTCAATGTATGCAGATACTGATATAATTCAGCTTATGAGTGTGTTAAAAAAATCTTTTTTATTAATCGGAGTATTATTGATTATGTGCGCAGCGGAAACAGTTGATGCCCAACAGTTGGGAGACGGGCTTTTTGCGTTAATTAAAACAAATCGCGGGGACATTGTTGTGCGCCTTGAATATCAGCGCGCGCCGCTTACGGTTTGTAATTTTGTCGCATTGGCGGAAGGTAAAATGGATGTTACAAAAGGCAAGCCTTTTTACGACGGATTAACTTTTCACCGTGTTATTTCCAAAGGAAACGGAGACCCGCAGGATTTTATGATTCAGGGCGGATGTCCTCTTGGAACGGGAACAGGCGGGCCGGGTTACAAATTCCGCGATGAAATTAATCCCGAGCTTAAACATAACAAGCCGGGTATTCTTTCTATGGCAAACGCCGGACCCGGAACCAACGGAAGCCAGTTTTTTATCACTATTGTTCCTACGCCCCATCTTGACGGAAAACATACGGTTTTTGGGCAGGTTGTTCAGGGACAAAGTACGGTAAACAGAATCAGGCAAGGCGATAAAATTGAAAAGATAACTATTATCCGCAATGGAGATGGCGCAAACGCTTTTAAGGCGGATCAGGAGGCCTTTAACAAACTGCTTGCTTCCGGCTTGTAATTTTTTTATTATTCGTAGTATAATTTTCCCATGAGCGATGAAAAAAGTACGGCTGAAGCTGCGGAAAACAGCGAAGGCAGTCCCCCCGATAATGAGAAAAAAGAAGAAGCTATCCATACAGATCTTGTGGGGAAAAAGGTATTTTTTATTTTTCCTACTGCGTATGTTCAAAATCAGGTTATTACCGAATTAGTACAGCATGAATATGAAGTATATTCTTCCAGAGATCCCAAACGGCTCGCTCACGCTCTTAAAAAATACAAGGATTCAGTTGTTTTTGTAAATATTGACGAAGGCATGAGAGAACCGGAATGGGAAAAATGGATTCATACATTGATGTCCGCTCTGCCTGAAATAAACATAGGCGTTTTCTCTACCAGTTCCGATGAAAAATTCAAGGAAAAATACCTTGATACCCTTAAAATTAAATGCGGTTATTACAACTCAAAACTTGATATGAGCAAAACTACCGTTAAGGTGTTGGAAGTCCTTGAAACAATGAACGTAAAAGGGCGGCGTAAATATTTGCGGGCCAATACCGAGGCGGAAAGCGTCGCTACAATAAATATGCCCATAAGCAGCGGGTTTGCGAAAGGCACTGTCAGGGATGTCAGTGTTGTCGGCGTGTCATGTACTTTTACGGAAGATCTTCCGATTCACAAAAACGAACTGATAAAAGATATTCAGATCAGGCTGCAGACAATGCTTTTAAAGGTAGAGGCGGTTGTTTTCGGCTCCCGCCTCGACGGTCATGAAAAAATATACGTATTAATTTTTACCCAACGGATTGATCCCGAAGTAAAAATAAAAATAAGAAAATATATTCAGCAGAATATGCAGCACAAGCTCGATCATGAGATAAACTAAATCCCAAACAGTTTTATTCCTTCGTCCGGAAATTTTTCTTTTACGGCGTTTATTGTCTGTTTGATAATTTCCGCCTCGTCTTTCTCGCACCAGATAATAAGCGAAAAATTTTCTTCCGGCCAGACAGCGTCTCCTTTGCGAGGACCGGAAGAACCTACTCCGTATATGTTGGGAATTTTAGTGTAATATTTACCAACCTGCGCGGCGGCAAGAGCGTCCAAAATGTCTTCTTCTACCGAGTGATTTGCGAAAATTTCGATACGGGTCATATTTGTCCCTCCTCTTTATAATTTTTATTCAGACGGCGCTCTCCTGCGGCGATTCTTTCACGGCGCTCTTTTGCTCTTGCTTCCCGCGCGTCGGAACGCCTGTTTATCAGCGCATACACAGTGGGCATAAGGAACAAAGTCATCAGAGTGCCGAAGGAAAGCCCGCCGAAAACGGTTTTTCCGATGGGCGCTACCATTTCCGAGCCTTCGCCCGGGAAGAACGCCATCGGTAAAAGACCTAGTATGGTTGTAAGAGTTGTCATCAATATCGGGCGAAGGCGGTTTCCGGCGGCTTCGATACATGCGTCGTTCAGGGAATAGCCGCGCTTGCGCAAAAGGTTGGTGTAGTCAACCAATACGATACCGTTGTTTACAATGACGCCGAGCAGTACTAAAAGACCTACCGCGGTAAGTACGTTAAAGATTGTGTTTGTAATCAGATATATAGCTACAATGCCGATTAATGACAGCGGAATTGTAAATATAATGATAAACGGATCGCGGAACGATTCAAACAAGCTCGCCATAACGCCGAATACAAGGAAAATCGCTACAACGCAGATCAACACAAAGCGCTTAAACATTTTTATCATTTCGGCGTTGTCGCCGCCGTACTCAATGATTACGCCGTCTTCAATCGGGACTTTGGTTTTGACAAGGTCTTCAACGCGTTTCTGCAGGGTATTTGTTTTTGTGCCGGGCTTGGCCATGGCGGTTACGTGTATTACGCGGCTCTGGTTCTCGCGCCTGATTGTCAAGGGTCCCGTTCCTTCCTTGTATGAAACAAAGTTGGAAAGGGCGACCCTGCCTGACATCTGGCTGTTTATGAAAATGCTGTCCAATTTCGGCAGTTCATTGCGGTCGGCTTCCGCAAGGATAAGGATAACGTCGTAGTCCTTGCCGCTTGCTTTGTACCTTGTCGCCCTTACGCCGTCCACGGCGGCTTTAATCTCGTTGCCGACCGTATAAGTGTTAAGTCCAAGCGCGTACATTTTCTCGCGGTCAATAATGATTTCAAATTGGGGAAGTCCGTCCTTTAAGTCGACCTGCGGTTCCGTAACAATATCGGAAAGATTTTCTTTTAATAGTTCTGCGATTTTTTCGCCGAGCTCTTTGCCTTTTTCAAGGTTTTCCGTCCGCAGAATTATATCCACCGCGTTACCGCCGCCCATGCCCCTCATGCCGCCGCCACCGAAAGAAAAGATAACGCCGGGGATCTGGTTTACAAGGGGGCGTAAAATTTCCTTCATTTGATTCGCGCTTTCTATTCTTTTCTCAAACGGAGGAAGGTTGATGCGCAGGGAACCTGAGTTGCTTCCGCCGCCTATGCCGAACATGCCTCCGCCTCCCGCGCGTAAAATCAATTTGTCGTACCCTTTAATTTCTTTTTCTACTATTATTTGCACCTGCCGTAATACCGATTCTGTTTCCTGTAATGTCGTCCCCATAGGCAGAGTCGCCGTTATGCTTACATTGTCATCATCCTGTTGAGGCATAAATTCCCATCCGATAACAGGAATTAAAAGTATGCTTATAATAAGCAGCCCAAGCAAAGATAAAATAACGATTAGTTTATGGTTAAGAACTTTGCGCACCGCATTGCGGTATTTTTCTTCCAGCCAGATAAAGAAACTTTCCATCTTTTTGTCTATTCCCGCAAGCGAGCCTGTAAGCGGTTTTTGTTTTCGCGTTACAAGCGGAAGATAATGGCTCGCGAGTATCGGGACAAGGAAAATCGCGGTAAACAAGGATATGCCCAGCGATATTACGACAGTAAAGGCAAGACCCGCAAAAAGCTCCCCCGCCATTTCCAAAAGCCCCTGGAACATGACAAGCGGGGCGAAGACGCAGATAGTTGTAATTGTGGACGCGGTAATGGCGACTATCATTTCCGAAGAACCCAGTACCGCAGCGGTTTTTAATTTTGCGCCTTTTTCCCTGTAGTGGTAAATATTTTCCAAAATAACGATTGAGTTGTCCACTAGCATTCCTATTCCCAGCACAAGGCCCGCCATGGTCATAAGGTTGAGGGTAAGATGCGCGAAGTACATCAGCATCATGGTGATAATAATGGAAATGGGAATGCTGATACCGATAATCAGAGTCGGTTTTGCGGACCGCAGGAAGATGAAAAGAATGATAATAGCAAGCACCGCCCCACTTATCGCGGTAGATGTAACCTGATTAAGCGAGTGTTCGATAATATCGGTCGTGTTAAACATTTCGTTAATTTTTATATCGGGCGGAAGTTCCGAAGCGATTTTTTCCAGCCTGACCCGCAGGTCTTTCGCCGTTTGAACCGAATTCTTGCCGCTCTGTTTCTGCACCATCAGCATTACCGCCGTCTGACCGTCTACATACACCGCGCTGGTTTCATCGCGGTAACCTGAAAATACGTCGGCAAGATCGCGCAGATATATTTGCTTCGGCATTTCCACCTGTCCGCTTACAACGCCGCCGCCCTTGTATGAGATAACCGTGTTTTTCATTTCTTCAAGCGACGTGTATTCGCCCATTGTGGTAAGAATGTAGGAAAGCCCCCTTTCCGTGATGGTTCCCGCCGCCGTTTGCATATTCTGCGCGGCGAGCACCTGTTGAATCTGCGATATGGTAAGCCCGTAGGCTTCAAGGCGGCTTTGAGGAATTTCAACTTTGATAATTTTTTCCCTGCCGCCGTTTACCGACGCTGTGGCGACGCCCGGCGTTTGTTCTATACGGGGCACGATTGTGTCTTCGGCAAGTTCCCGTAATTCTTCGGGAGTGCGTTTGCTCGATGTTACCATAAGCCCCATGATCGGGATCATGGAAGGATCAAATTTAAAAATCATCGGCGTATCCGCGCCTGTCGGCATGTAGTTTCTTATCCGTTCAAGCGAGTCGCGGATAGAGTTGGAAGCGGCGTCCATATTTGTTCCGAAAGTAAACTGCATGATAACCATGCTTGAACCTTTGCTTGAGGTAGAGGTAATTTTTTCAAGGCTGGATACGCCCGTCAGAACCGCTTCAAGAGGGCGGGAGATGGAGCGCTCGACTTCTTCGGGGCCCGCTCCCGTGTATGAAGTGTATACAACCAGAATGGGCGGATTAATTTCGGGGTAAAGGTCGATAGGAAGATTTATCAGCGCGAAAATACCGAGCCCGAAAAGAAGAGCGAATATAATAAAAAAAGTTGTTGGCCGTGATACGACCGTTTTAACCATACTCATAGTTTTTCTCCCCGCTCTTACTTCGCGCCCGACGGAGCGGCGCTTAACGGCGCAATCCGCTCAATTACATTTATCCTTGAGCCTTCGTCAAGCAGGGTTTGTCCCCGGATAACTATTTCTTCGTCCGCCGCAAGTCCGTCTTGTACTTCCATTATTCCGTCGATAGTAATACCGGGTACTATGTTCCTTTTTTTAACGATAGTGATATCAGGTTTTTCCGGATCTTTGGCGACTACAAAAACATACTGTTCTCCAAAACGGCTTACCGCCGCCGATACCGGAATTTTTACGATATTGTTTTTTTGTTCGGTAATTATTCTAACCTTGGCGAACATTCCCTGCTTTAATTTTGAGCCGGGGTTATTTACGTTAACTCTTATTTCCATTGTCCTTGAGGCAAGGTCTACGGTAGGGGAAATTTCGTTAACGCTTCCCTGAAAAATTTCGCCGGGCCATGCGTCAAGGGTAATCTCGCAGGGCAGGTTTAACGCCATCTTGGAGATAAAGCGTTCGGCAACATTTAATTTTATTTCCAGAGCGCCGCCGCCCGCTATTCTCGCCAAGGGAACAGCCTGAGAGATTGTCATTCCAACCTGCGCAGGCAGGGCTACGACTGTTCCGCCTATGGGAGCGGTCGCTACGCTGTGTCTGTATGTCATGCCCGGACGGGAAGGATCAACTGTCGCTATAGGAGAACCCCGGTTTACTCTGCTACCGACAGAGACATGAAGCTGATCTATTTTACCTGCCGCTTCCGAATATACGTCTACCGTAGAACCTGCGACAATATCACCTGTGAGGGTTATGTAATTCTGTATCTGTCCGCTTGATGTTAATGTTGTATTAACCGCGAAAACAGGTACTTCTCTTCCCATTTCTCCTTTCTTTTTTTTGCCGTATGCCGCTTTAATGCGTTCGCACCCTGTGAATAACAAGGTTAAAATTAAACCCAAAATAATTAACTTTGCTTTTCCCGTGTTTTTAAGGTAAAAAATCTTCATTGCTGCTTCTCCTTTGAGCTTAGAGTCCCGAACGGAACCCCTATTGAATATTCAAGGTCTATAAGACCGTTGAGAAAATTAAATTGCTGTTCCAGCATCTGAACACGGGCCTGCCGCATGGACTGTTCGGCGTTTTGAACCTGAAAATAATCCTGCAAGCCCGCCTGATACGCCTGTTCCGTAAGACGGTAGGACTGTTCCGCCAATTTTACCGTCTGCGCCTGCGCCTGTGCGCTGGTACGCGCTCTTTCCAAAGCAAGCACCGTATTGTAAATTTCAATTTCCGTCCCCCGGATCATCTGTGTCAATCCAAGAGTGACCGTCGTTATTTGATCATCCAGGTTTTTTAATCCCTGATGCTCGGTAGAGAAAGGTATAAGCCCGTTTAACCGGAACCCCAGGGTAATTCTAAAACTTCCTGATTGCTGTTTCCAGTTATTCATGTCATTGAACCACGGGTCTTTCCAAGGGTCTTTTTGGAAAGTCGGATCGGCATTCCAGCTTAAAGAAAGGGTCGGAGTGAATAATCTTAGTCTGGTGGAATTCCTTATGCTGTTTAACGATAATATGTCCTGCCTTAATTCCTGAATATCCGGTTTTCCCGATGCCGCTTTCGCTATCATTTCCGCTACATCAATGGGAATAAAATTTGTGTTTTCCTTAACGGGTTCAAGTTCAAAAGGCGTGTTGTAATCCAATCCAAGGAACATGGCAAATTGAGCCATCGAAAGTTTTAAGCCGTTTTCCGCCTGATCAATTACAGGCCGAAGATTTTCTCTTGCTACCTGCGCCTGTAAAAGAGTCAGTTCAGGGGCAAGCCCTGCGTTGTAATTTGCCTGCGCCATTTGCACCTGACGTGAGGCATTTTCAAAACTTCCTCGCAGAAGGCTGATATTTTCCTGCAGAAGAAGCATATTGTGATAAGCTTTGCGGACATCACGTTCAAGCTGTACTCTGGCTTTCTCGTAACTGATAAGCCCTTTTTCGTAGTCCAGTCTGAGCCTGTTCATGTCCTGAAACATTGCCGCATTTAAACTGATTGATGCGGTAATGGACCCGGCAACTTTCCATTGAGAACCGCCGCCGCCTATTGAAATCGGTCCTATAGGGGGCGGAAGAGGAATAGTCATCCCTTGGGGGGCTTCATTTAAACGAACCAGAGCGCCGCCTACATCCAATGTTGGAATAAATTGATTCCATGATAAATCCGATGCCCTCTTTTTTGCCGCAGTACTTGTCCGGGAAGATTCAAGCGCAAGATTGTTCTTGACCGCTATTTTTACCGCTTCGTCGGGATTTAAGCGAACAGGCTGCGCCGCTTCCTGAGCCTGAGCGTGCGAATATGCGCATAACAACAGGAACAATGTCAGAAAGAACGGAGCTTTTAAACCGCCCGCATACCGTTTTTTAAGATTCATGTATAAAGCCTCCAAGACCCAAAGTTATAAATTTATATAAAATACGAATATCGTCATTTTGTACCTTCTCCGAAATAAATCCCGCTTGCCGTGTATTATTTGCCGTATACGGCTGTGTTAGTATATTTGTAAGCAAAAATAAGATCCAATGATAAGTAACCAGTTTTGCGTCTTCATCCATATTATACAGACTTTCAAATTTAATATCCTTAAAAAGCCTGAAAACATCGGTTTTTTTTGCCGGTTTTCCCAGATCAAGGTTTCGTGTGCGAATCCAGTCGATGGCGATAAGTATCTCCGGCCGTGAACGCAGATAAACAGCGATTGAAAAAATTCCCAGATAAAGCTGTTCCGCCGTATTGCCGGACAAAATAATCCCCTTTCTCGCAAAATCAATAATACGCTCAAACTCGCTCATAAAAAGTTTACGGAGCATGTCTTTTTTGTTTTTAAAATGACCGTAAAGGCTGCTCTTGGAAATCCCCATGCGCTTTGCCACCATATCCATCGAAGTTTCCCACGGGCCTGTTTCCGCAACAGCCTCGGCTATAGCTTTTAAAAGCGGCTCCGGCTCATCGCTGTGCATAGTTCCCTCAACCATATTTTCAAGTTTGTTAAAATCAAGCGCCCCTGTTTCTTCGGCGGAAAACCCAAGCCCTTTTTTAATTGTTTCATATATGCTGATTTTAACTTTTTGAATTTCTTCCTCGGGCGGTGTTTTTAAAAATGAATTATTGGTTTTATGAAAGTACGCTAGATAGAAGGTAATGGTGGCAAATAATAAATTCAGCACTATCGGGTTTGTGTTGTATTTTTTTTCGAGAACCAGTTGAATTATTTTTACGTCTGTACCTCTGGTTTTTAAGTGCTCCGATACTGAATGTCTGTCCAGACTACGGTTATAAATATTTACCAGAGAGAAAAGCAGGGCGTATACATTTCTTGCGTAATAACCTGTTATGCTCTGTATTATGGTATAAATTCCCTCATCGGCATCCGTGGTTTGCGAAGCCCGTTCAAAATCCGCCCGGATGGAAGCGGAAAAATCGTCAAAAAAACGCTCATTCATTGCGGCGTTAAGGGACTGCTTTTTTTCAAAGTGGCGGTATAAGGCGGGCTTGCTTACCTTTAGCTCCCCCGCAAGCTGGCTGAGACTGGTTTTTTGATAAAAATTGCGCCCCCAAACACGGAACGCCGCTTCAACTATTTCTGTCTTTGTCATGTTAACGACCGTTCGGTAACAAAACTATAACAAATCGCAGATAGAAAAGCAACAGGGTTTTGAAAGAAAATTATTTTTTTATACCACGAACCACACGAAAGTTCTAAATCTAAAACATACTTGGTAAAAAGAGAAAACAGCGACAATATTCATGCGAAGGCTTATACACGCCAAAATGATTTAATTCAACGGTTAAGGCTGGCAAACGGAATACGATTTAAGGCGAGAGGAGACGGGAAATCGTGGGCTGTAGGAATTCATACAATAGAATCTGCCCCGGAAAGAAATAATGCTTGTTATACATATATATTCAGCGCTATCCGTGATCGGGTCATTGTTGTTGATGTACCGTATTCAAGTTTATTTCTGCCTGATTGGTGGGAACAATATCGGTTCGATTTTAACAAAGAAAGAATATCAATCTAATTGATTTTACAATGACAAATAAGAACGGCTATGTTTGCGAGATATATCTTGACGAAATAAAGATTACAAAGTGAAGTGTATAAAAGTTGTAGAATTAATGAGTAGCGGAGGCAATATAATCTATATACATCATAAAAAATTCCTTGTCTTTATTTTTTATTTTATTATATTATTATAGGTTATTTTTGTATTCTCAGCGGTAATCACCGGATATTCCGGCAATCTT
>Ga0268262_10002505_pt1 | contig 21129 bp, 18 predicted proteins | sample TergutNc150P3_FD_190354 | JGI IMG/M metagenome (GOLD analysis project Ga0268262, IMG submission 190354) | Nasutitermes corniger P3 segment gut microbial community from laboratory colony in Florida, USA - Nc150 P3 (SPAdes) (version 2) | ecosystem: Host-associated > Arthropoda: Insects >... | reverse complement strand
CAACCCCGACAAACTTTTCTCCGCCGATGAAATGATCGAAATGTACACCAAATGGGTTAACAAATATCCTATTATTTCGATTGAAGACCCGCTGGATCAGGACGACTGGGACGGTTATGTGAAAATGACCAAGAGCCTGGGATCAAAAATCCAGATTGTAGGCGACGACTTCTTTGTAACAAACACAAAGAGGCTGGAGAAGGGAATCGGCATGGGCGCGTGTAACTCAATTCTGATCAAAGTAAACCAGATCGGCACTGTAACCGAAACCTACGAAGCCGTAGAAATGGCGAAGAAAGCCGGCTACACAGCGATTGTTTCCCACCGCTCGGGCGAGACGGAAGACAGCTTCATCGCCGACCTTGTAGTCGCCCTTGAAACCGGACAGATCAAGACCGGTTCAATGAGCCGCACCGACCGTATTTGCAAATACAACCAGCTTATGAGAATAGAAGACGAGTTGGAAGGCATTGCCCAATACGCCGGCCGCAAAGCGTTCTACAGCATTGGCAAGAAATAATTAACCGTGGAGTTATTCGAAAAGAATTTTTAACCACGGAGGTCACGGAGTAACACGGAGTTTTAATAAAAATAATATATTTTACTCCGTGAAACTCTGTGTACTCCGTGGTTAATTCTTAAATTTTTAGCATGTCAGACCAAAGCGTTATACCTATTGAACAACTTTTACCCCACAAACTGCCGCTGGTGGCGCTTATGGGCCGTCCCATCTTTCCCGGAATTTTTACGCCCATAATGATTGGCAACCCCACCGACGTAAAAGTCGTGGAGGACGCCGCCGCGGGGGACGCGATGGTGGGCCTTGTTATGATGCAGAATGAAACCGAAACCCCGGCAATAACCGATTTATACACCGTGGGAACCGCGGCAAAGATAGTTAAAAAGATAAACCTCCCTGACGGCGGCCTTAACATTTTTATTTCCACGTTAAAACGCTTCCGCGTAAAGAAGACGCTTAACCCCAGCAATCCGATTCACGCCGTGGTAGAGTATCTTGAAGACGAGGAAGACAACACAAGCGAGGTTAAAGCCCTTACAAGGGCGCTGATTTCCGAAATGAAACAGATAAGCGAGAACAACCCGCTGTTTTCGGAAGAGATGCGCCTGAATATGATCAATATAGACCACCCCGGAAAAATCGCGGATTTTATCGCGAGCATCCTTAACATAGAAAAAGCGGAACAGCAGAAGGTTCTGGAAATTCTGAACGTGCGAAAGCGAATGGAACAAGTGCTGGTTTATATAAAAAAAGAACAGGAACTTTTGCGCATTCAAAAAAAGATTCAAAGGGAAATAAACGAAAAAATAGAAAAATCCCAGCGCGATTATTTTTTAAAGGAAGAATTAAAAGCGATAAAAACGGAGCTTGGCATGACGACCGACGCCAAAAGCTCCGATTACCAGCGTTTTAGGGATAAATTTGACGCGTTTAAGTTTGAGGGCGAGATAAAGGAAGTAGTAGAGCAGGAGCTTGATAAATTTAATTTGATGGAGCCCAATTCCCCGGAGTATACCGTTACGCGCAACTATCTTGACGTGATAGTGTCCCTTCCGTGGGGAGATCCCGCGCCCGAGGTTTTTGATTTGAAGAGCGCGCAGTCTATTCTGGAAGAGGATCATTACGGATTAAAGGACGTAAAGACGCGGATAGTGGAATATCTTGCGGTGCGCAAACTGCGCAAGGACACGAAGGGCTCGATAGTCTGCCTTGTCGGTCCGCCGGGAGTGGGAAAAACTTCCGTTGGCAGGTCAATCGCCCGCGCGCTCGGCAAGCAGTTTTTCCGTTTTTCAGTCGGCGGCATGAGGGACGAGGCTGAAATCAAGGGGCACAGGCGCACATACATAGGCGCTATGCCGGGGAAAATTATTCAGGGGCTGAAGATAGTAAAGACAAGGGACCCCGTTTTTATGATAGACGAAATTGACAAGATGGGCTCCAGTTTTCAGGGAGATCCCGCAAGCGCACTTCTTGAAGTGCTGGATCCCGAGCAGAACTACGCTTTCCGCGATCATTATCTTGATCTGCCGTTTGACATATCCCACGTGTTTTTTATCGTAACGGCCAACACTCTGGACACGATTCCCGTTCCGCTTATGGACCGCATGGAAATAATACAGCTTCCCGGTTATATAGACATAGAAAAACTTGAAATCGCCCAGCGTTATCTTTTGCCGAAAAGCCTTGAAAAGAACGGCCTTAAAAAGAATCAGGTTAAATACACAAAGGACAGCCTGTTGCACATAGCGAACGCATACGCCCGCGAAGCCGGAGTGCGCAACTTTGAAAAAAACCTCGACAAGATACACCGTAAACTGGCAAAGCAGATTGTAGAAGCGCGGGAAACTCTGCCTCCCGCCGAAGAAAGCGCGGATGAAAAAACGGCTAAGCCCGCAAAACCGGCAAAGCCGGAAATTTTCCATGTAGATAAAAAATTTGTTGAAAAGCAGCTGGGCAAACCAATCTTCCCCGAAGGCGACATAAAGAAAGCCGACAAGCCGGGAATGTCGGTAGGGCTCGCGTGGACAAGCATGGGCGGCGACACCCTTGTGATAGAAGCGACGTCTCTTCCCGGAAAAGAAGGTTTTACGCTGACCGGCAAGATGGGCGACACGATGAAAGAGAGCGCGACAATCGCCATGACCGTCGCCCGCAAACTGGCTGTGGAACGCTATGGTCTTGACCGCGAATGGTTCGACAAGAACCATATCCATTTGCACATACCGGAAGGCGCGACGCCCAAGGACGGCCCCTCCGCGGGCATAACCATGGCGACGGCTTTGATTTCCCTGTTACGCGAAAAAGTCATCACCGACAAACTTGTAATGACCGGGGAACTTTCGCTTACGGGGCAGGTGCTTCCAATTGGGGGGCTTAAAGAGAAGACAGTCGCGGCGCGAAGAAACAAAGCGCGGCATATTATTTTCCCGAAGCAGAACGAGCGCGATCTTGATGAGATACCGGATCATGTGAAAAAGGGGATTGAGTTTCATCCTGTGACTTCTTATAACGAAGTGCTGTCGCTGGCTTTGCCTGATTAATGAGAAACAAGAGAAAGACGAAGAATTTTTACCACGAAACACACGAAACAACACGAAATTTTAACTCATATATTATTATTTAGAAACATAATTCTCTTTGACCTTCTTTTTTTAATTTCCATCCATTTTCCCCTGTTCTTTCACCAATGTCCTCCAAAACACTTAATATTGTTTGATGTTCAGGTGTAATACCATTTTTCAATAATGGTAAAATTGCAAATACAATATCATTAATATTTGACGTTTTATTTTCTCTTTCCATGCGCCTTAAATAGCTTAATAAATAGTACCGTATCCTCAATTTTACATCCACATGAGTTTGGAATTTATTATTTTTCTTTATGCTGTATTTTTCCGATTTTGTATCATAATCAAACTTTTCAAGCAAAAGCGGAGTTAAATCGGCATATTCTTTTTTTAACAAATCCAAAAACCCTAATTCCAGCCCTTTTATGATCAATTCATCGTTTATTTGTTCCAGTGTAGCACCGTCAAATTTGGCAATAATACCTTCTATGGTTTGCATTACAATTTCACTGATGTCCATGCCTAAATTTGCCTTTAACACAGTTTTTGGGTTGCGTATTTTCTTAAAATTAATAATGAGTTGACCTGATAAAACCGTAAATGGATGTTGTCTCTTTTTAAAACTTGTCTGTCCGTTTTTTTGCGGAACTGCCCCCGCATATTCAAAACCGCATTTTTCACAAGTTTCAACAATCAAATGCCAAAATTCAGGGTCTTTATGCGCAAAAACAAATGAAAGCCAGCGGTCAAATTTCAATACACGGTACATTTTTTTTATGCTCTTAGCAATTAGTGAATTATAATCTTGTTTTGATTTGTTATGTTCGCCTCCTTCAATAGCTTCTTTTGCATAATCATCTTCTGTTACTTCTAAATCAAGCCATGCGTTCCACATAACAGATAAATCCAAATATGGTATTTTCTTTCCGTAGGGCGGATCTGTATATATATAATCAACACTTTCTTTTGGTAGGAATGAAAGATTGGTTGCGCTACCTTTTATTATTTTTGCGTCTTGATTTATTTGTTCCACTGTTTTTTGATAAAGTAAACACTCGGCTTCTATTTCCTTTTTTGCGGCAAATATTTTTTTATATCGTAAATCAAAATATGTCATAGCATCTACATCTATTGGATTCGGCGCTATACGATAACGGTAATAACGCAAGGCGCTTGCATCACCTCCGCCTTCGGCTCTACTGGTAGATGGATGATATGTTAAATTCTTTTTTGTTAATAAACCGGAAAACATTAATAATAGAGTATTTTGTATGTTTTTATCATTTTCTCTTTTAATGATTGCTTTTAATAATGTAAGTTCAGCTAATTGTTCATTATTAAATAATTCAAAAACTGTTTGAACATCAGAACCTTTAGGGAGCTTCAAACACAGAGAGGCTGGGTATTTAGTTAAAATGTTGTTTATTTCCTTTTTTGATTTTGGTTTTTTTAAAATAAATTCTTTTTTTACCTTTTGATAACTTTCTGAAAATTGACTAAAATTTATTGGGACTAAAAGCGAATTGACGATAAATACCGCCATTGGGTTAATGTCGATATTTATAGCTTTGCGATTGTTAATAAGTGCCTCAATAGCTGTAACACCGCTTCCACCAAATGGGTCTAATACAACATCGCCAGGTTGAGTAAAATTTTTTATATAACTACTGACAACATTCCATGATTGTCTTGTAAAATAACCGTGTACACCAAAATGTCTCCTTGCCTGTTGTTTCATAACGGGTATTTCTCCCAATAGAGGTCTTTTTAAATAATCAAAACTTTGTTTCTTATTTATTTCATGTTTTATTTCATAAGTAAATGTTTTTCCTGATTGGAAACTGTTTGGCGATAATGTTTTTAGCAATGTCTGCCAGTAATCGTCAATTTCATTTATTCGGAAATAAATAATCGGTTTATCTGTTTCCGTTGTTCTGAAGCAGGCAAATTCTAATCCATTACATAAAGCAAAATAGTTGCTTCTTATCTCAGGGTGTGTCGCATAAGAATATACCTGCTCCACATTGTCATCGTTAACAATTTTTTGATTAGGAGCTTTTGCGTCCAATACCCACGCAAAACCATTTTCCACTTTCATCACATAATCGGGAATTAGGTTTACTGGCCTCTTTTTACTTCCTGTCTTTAAAAAAGGACTTTTTAACGGTCTTTCTCTTAAAATAGTTTGATATGTAAAACCAAGTTCTTTAAGAATAGGGTCTATTATTACGGCTCTAACATCAGCCTCTTTAAAGTCTTTATTTGAGGAAAGTTCATCAAAGTCCAATTTGCCAAATAAAACCTTTTTAATGTCCATTAAAAACCCTTAATAAACTATTTTCTAACAATATATGTGTTCTATAAAGACACATATATTAGTCGCTTAAATAATAATTGTATATATCTTAGTCTTTGTCAAGCTGTATTACTAATTTATGTGTATTTTATTGATATGGGATTTGCAGAAAATTTAAAACAAGAATTGACCTATATAGGCATGTTAAAAAAAGAATTGGCTGCCGCATCTGGAGTTAATAAAAGAGCGATTGATACTTATGTACGTACCAATTCATCAATGCCTCCGGCAGATACTGCCGTAAAAATCGCTAAGGCTCTGGGTGTTACGGTAGAATATCTTGTAACCGGTGAAGAACCTTCCATAAATAAAGAAATTAACAGATTAACCCGCAGTATTCTTAACCTAAATAAAAGAGACCAAATGTTAATATCCTTACTTGTCAAAGCAATGAATGGAACACACTAAAACATATAAAAAACCTGTTTCTATTTATTAGGGTAAACTCGTATTACCTGTTATCAAAATTCTATAATATTCCAAACATGCAAAAGTTCTTTATAAGCCCAACGAGCTACCAATCTCCCGTAATCTTTTAGGTGTATTATTTCCGCATATAATGTATAAGAGCGTTCATAGATGTATGCCGAAACCAATAATACTGAAAAAAATCCTTCACCATGTAATAGCCGAGCCTACGCGAAGCCCTGCCGGTGATCTCGGCGTGGATCGCAGACTAAGCCATGCCAAAGCATGCGTAGAATAATGTCACGGCCGCTAAGCACCGGAAGGGCTTCGCGTAGGTCGGCTTTTACATAAAGAAGTAATATTTTAGTTAATAATCATTTAGGCATACATCGTACACACACATTGTCAATATGTGTCTACAAGTCCATCTTTCCAAAATCAACAATATATTGTATAATACCCCCAAGGAGCCAAACATGAACGCTTTAAAGAAAAATCCCGCATGGAAGGGCCGGCGCGGGCCGGTGGTATTGGTCATTATGGACGGTGTCGGTTACGGAAAATACAAGGAAGGCGACGCTGTCGCGGATTCTAAAATGTATCATCTTAACGATATAAAGAGCAAAAGCCCCAACACAAAGCTGAAAGCCCACGGAAAGGCCGTAGGACTGCCCTCAGACGAAGATATGGGCAACAGCGAAGTCGGCCACAACGCTATGGGCTGCGGACGGGTCTTTAATCAGGGGGCGGCGCTGGTCTCCAACTCTATCCATACAGGCGCGATGTTTGAAGGCTCCGCGTGGAAAGAAGTTGTCGCCAACGTAAAGAACGGCAAGCCCGCAGCCGGGCGCGAGCCGACCCTTCACTTCTTGGGGCTGTTCTCGGACGGCAATGTCCACAGCCACATGGACCACTTAAAGGCGATGATAGTTCAAGCCAAGAAAGAAGGCGTTAAGCGCTTGCGCGTTCACGTTCTCTTTGACGGGCGCGACGTGGGCGAAACAAGCGCCCTTGAATATGTCGATCCTTTTGAGGCGTTTTTGAAAGATTTAAACAAAGACGGATTTGACGCGAAAATCGGCTCAGGCGGCGGGCGGATGTGGATAACGATGGACCGCTACGGCGCGGACTGGGAAATGGTGCACCGCGGCTGGCAGACACATGTGTTCGGAAAAGCCCGCCAGTTTGCCACAACGCGGGAAGCGGTCGAAACCTACCGCAAAGAAATTCCCGACGTTATAGACCAGGACTTAAAAGAATTTGTTATAGCCGAAAACGGTAAACCCATAGGCACTATAGAGGACGGTGACTCCCTTATTTACTTTAACTTCCGCGGAGACCGCGCGCTGGAAATCACAGCCGCTTTTGAGGAAGACAACTTTACCCATTTCGACCGCGGGCGCCGTCCAAAGATTTGCTATTCGGGAATGATGGAATACGACGGCGACCTGCACGTTCCAAAACGGTACCTTGTCAGTCCTCCCTCAATTGACCGCACAATGGGCGAGTACCTCGCGGCATCAGGCGTTAGGACGCTCGCTATTTCCGAGACGCAGAAGTACGGGCACGTTACCTACTTTTTCAACGGGAACCGCACAGGCAAGTTCGACGACAAGCTTGAAGACTATGTTGAAATAAAAAGCGACGTTCTTCCCTTTGAACAGCGCCCGTGGATGAAGTGCGCGGAAATTACCGATCAGGTCATGGCTGCTGTAGGCTCAGGCAAATATGATTTTATCAGGCTGAACTATCCTAACGGCGACATGGTAGGGCACACGGGCATATATCAGGCGGTAGTATGTTCAATGGAAGCGATGGACATTCAGCTTGGCAGGCTCTTAAAAGCCGCCGACGAAGCGGGCGCGGTAATGGTAATCACAGCCGACCACGGCAACAGCGACGACATGTTCGAGCATGACAAGAAAACGGGCGCTGTCGCTCTTAAAGCGGACGGCACGCCGAAAGCCAAAACTAGCCACAGCTTAAACCCCGTACCGTGCGTTATTCACGATCCCGAGTACAAAGGCGAATATCCCAACGGACAAAACGATTTAAACGAGGGCTTGGGGATTAGTTCAATCGCGGCAACCTGCATACAATTGTTAGGCTACATCCCGCCCGAGGATTACGACAAGTCAGTACTGAAGATGTAACTGGTTTACTACTTTCTTCTTTGTGATCTTAGTACCCGCGTACCGAAGGTACGATGTGCCTTTGTGTGATAAATTAAGATTTAAATCTTCTCCAAAGCCTGCACATTCGGGCAATCAAGCGAAGCAACCTTAACAACAGGATTCGCCCATTTAACAGCGTTTGTAATAATCCGCTGTACATTCTCATTATGATAAGCCGGATAAGTTTCGTGCCCCGGCTGAAAATAGAAAATCCTGCCGTTTTCCCGCACGAACGTAACGCCGCTTCTGAAAACATTACCGCCCTGAAACCAGCTTATAAAAACCGTCTGCAAAGGCGCGGGAATTCCGAAGGGCTCGCTGTACATTTCCTCACATTCAAGTACAAATTGTTCGGGTATTCCCTTCGCGATGGGGTGGGACGGCGTGCATGTCCACACGCGGCTTTTTTCATGAGCTTCTCTCCAGCTTAGCGAACCGCTAGTCCCAAGTAGGCGCATGAAAGGTTTTGACTTGTGCGCCGAATGAAGAAAGATAATCCCCATGCCGCGTTGTACGCGTTCAACTACGCGCGCGGCAATTCCGTCGTCAAGTTTATCGTGGTACATGTGACCCCACCAGATTAATACGTCGGTATTGTCAAGAACGGCGTCCGTTAATCCGTGTTCGGGTTCGGAAAAAACTGCGGTTTTGGCGTTTATGCCGCCGTCCTTGTTAAGGAATTCCGAGATTGTTACGTGCAATCCTTGCGGGTATATGTCGGTGACTGCCTTTTCTTTTTGTTCTTCCGCGTATTCGTTCCAGACTGTTACGTTAATCTTGCTCATTTAGTCCTCAAAATAATGGGGTTTGCCCGTTTTGGCGGATTTGTAGATGCCTTCCAGTATTTTTGTAACAACAGCCGCTTCTTCGGCCTGTACGTACAGTTTGCCTTTGCCGCGTACCGCCTGCGCGAAGGTCCGCGCCTCTACATCGGCTTCTTTTTCCTTTGTTCCGTCAAAGAAAGCGACCCCGCCCGCCTTAAAATCAGGCTTATATGTATATTGTCTTCCGTTTTTAACGCCGTTAATGACAAGTTCTCCCTGATCCGGCATATCCGCTCCGGCTTTTGTGCCGCACAGCGTCGTAACCGCTTCCCTTACTTCCGTTGTGTTTAAGGCCCAACTGCTTTGAAGGATGATTGTCGCGTTGTTTTTCATTACGATAAATCCAAACGCGGAATCTTCCACGGTAAACTTTTTTGTATCCCAGTCGCCCCAGGCGTTGCCCGTGTTTTTATTCTTGTTCAGTTTGTGATAGGTTGTTCCTACCGCGTACAAAGGCTCGTAGTTGTTCATCATAAACAAGGTAAGGTCGAGCGCATGGGTTCCTATGTCGATTAAAGGGCCGCCGCCCTGTTTTTCCTCTTCAAGAAAAACTCCCCATGTGGGAACCGCCCGCCTGCGGAGCGCTGTCGCCTTTGCAAAATATATGTCGCCTAATGTACCGTTATCACATTCGGTTTTAAGAAAAAGACTGTCCGCCCTGAATCTGTTCTGATAGCCTATTGTTAAAAGCTTACCGCTCTTGTCTCGCGCTGCAATCATCGCTTTGGCTTCCTTATAACTTGCGGCCATAGGCTTTTCGCACAGAACATGTTTGCCCGCGTTTAACGCCGCAACCGTAATTTCACAATGAGAGTTGTTAGGTGTCAACACAATAATAGCGTCAAGGTCTTCTTTTACAAGCTCGCGGTAATCCTTGAATACCTTGCCCTTCCCCGCGCCGTACTCTTTGTTAGCTTTCTCCGCCCGTTCCGGAATTATGTCGCAAAAAGCGGTTATTTCAATATTATTAAGTTTTTTAATAGAAGGCAGATGTTTATTCTCAGCAATTCCCCCGCACCCTATTATACCGTATTTTAATTTCTCTCCCATTGTAATCCTCCGTGATTTTTATCATACTTCAAATATCAGGAAAAGCCAATAACATATGAATAGCGAAAATGATAAAACAGCGGAGCAGTCTCAGATGCTGGCGAACCGTTTACAAAAACGGTTTCGACATCTTAAAAAATGGGCGCAAAGAAAAAACATAGGCGCTTTCAGGCTTTACGACCGCGACATTCCCGAAATACCGCTTGTTTTGGATTTTTACGGCGATGTTTCAATACCGCAAGAAGCCGCGATTTCAGGCGCTCTATACAAGCGCCCCTATGAAAAAGACGAAGAAGATGAAAATGAATGGCTCTCCTCAATGAAGAACGCAGCTTCCGACGCGCTTGGTATAAGCCTTGAAAGGATTTTTTTGAAACAACGGCAAAGGCAGCGAGGCGACGCTCAGTATGAAAAAACAGGAGACGCGCGGTTTGAAAAAATAGTAAGCGAGGGAGACCTTGTTTTTAAGGTAAACCTTTCCGACTATCTCGACACAGGCCTCTTTCCCGACAGGCGGCTCTTGCGCGTAATGGTTAAAGACGAAGCCAAAGAAAAGAAAGTGTTGAATCTTTTTTCCTATACCGGCTCTTTTTCAATTTACGCCGCCGCTGGAAGCGCCGCGTCCACAGATTCCGTCGATCTTTCAAACACTTACCTGAACCGGGCGCGAGAAAATTTTTCGCTAAACGGTTTTTCGGCCCAAATTTTACAAATTTGGGATTTCTTTTCAAATAAAGAACAGAAGGGCGCCCACAACCTAATCCGCGCCGACGTACTTGATTTTCTGGAAAAAGCCACTTCTTCAAAAAAAAGATGGGATATTATTGTTTTAGATCCTCCTGCATTTTCCAATTCAAAGAAAATGACAAACGATTTCGACTTACAGCGCGATTTCCATGATTTAACAGGAAAATGTATAAATTTACTCACACCCGGCGGAAAACTTTTCATAAGTGTCAACCAAAAACATTTTAAGATTAACGCTGCCGAACTGGAAGTAAAACCTGGATTGCGCGTAACGGATTTACAGAAAAGAATTACCGATGAAGACTTTCATGGCAAAAAAACACCCCAAAGTTTTTTGATAAGTTTACCGCCTATCTAATAAAATAATACGGTAAGAAATAATTTGTAACAAATAAATTTTTTCGAAAAGACATCACGCAAAGGCGCAAAGGCGCAAAGAACGCAAAGTTTATGAACGTTAAATTTTCTTTATACTAAATATACTTTCTTAATTACGAGGATCATGAAAGTAATAAGATAGTTTAACAAACAACGACTTTGCGTCCTCGCGAACCTTTGGTTCGACGCCTTTGCGCCTTTGCGTGAAATCTTCGCGTTCTTTTCTCTTTTCATGTTTTTTCATGGTAAATTCTTCTCAATAAATCACTCCGATCCCTATTCCCCCGTAGCCGCCTATGCGCCTGTCCTGTGTCCATATTCCAAGTTGGCACGAGAAAATCATATTAGACGACAATGGATTATAGCGCCACTCAGTACCGGCGAGTATCTTTGGATTTATTTGTTCTTCGGAAAAATCAATCTCAGCGCGGGCGGAAACACCGGCGAAAAACCTGCCGCCCTTGTACAATACGCCTGCGGAAAGCAGAAGTTCCGGAACGGAGCCGGAGGGGCCGCGCCAGAAAACGCCGGGACTTAACGCTATGGAAACACTTTCAAATTCCAGCGACAAAGGCGCGTAAATGCCTATTCCTTTGCCGGGATTTAAGAGGGCTTCCCCGTTTTCACTTGCCCATGAGTAAGAAAAACCGGCGGCAAGAGCAAGAGGAAAGCCGGTGCCGCTTAAAATATTGTACTTTGCGGAGCCTGAAACTCCCCATCCTGTTTTTGCTGTAGAGTTAAAACGCGGATTGATGTTAAAAACCGAGGATATTTCAAATCGGTTGAAAGGTGAAATTCTTATTCCGGCTTCAAACGGCAGTACGGAAAAAATTTTTTCATCGTTGAAATTTCCCGCGAAAATTCCGCCTTCTATTTGAAAACTTCCCATGCTAAGCACTTGCGGTAACGGGGAGAAAACAAGACCGGGTAATCCGCCTGACAGCGAAAGAGGAATAATATTAATTGAATAATCTATTTTTGTTTCCAGCGAGACGGAGGCAGGTTCGGTTTTGTTAGATGACAATTTTTGCGGCGTGACAGCCTCAATTAATACGGTGTAAAAGCCTTCCGGCAAAAGATTGCCAAGTGAATCCCTGCCGTTCCATGTTATTGACTGCTCCCATGTTGTAAAAGGCTTTAAATTTTCCTGATACACAAGGTTTCCGTTTTTATCAAGAACAGAAAAAGTTCCCAGTCCGGGAGCCGTCGTTTCAAAACGGTAAACGACAGCGCCCAAATTTCCCGTGTTATTCGGGTTAAAACGCCGCCTGCTTGCGGATATGTTTTTCAATATTAATTCCGCAGGACGCATAATAATATCCGCCGAGGCGGTTTTGTTTTCATCAATCAATACAGTTACCAAAGTATCTTCCCAGCCGAAAGCTCGCGCCCTGATAGTGCAGTGTCCTACAGGCATATTAAGAACCGTTGTGTTGTCAGCGGAAAGATAGTCGGGGTATTGAGCGGCCGGAACGGTTGAAAAAATAAAAGGCTTAAACGGCAGCCCTTCCGGGCTGTCCGGCGCTTTTCGAATTGAAACAAAAACCTCGCTGCGCTCGTCTTTCATTTCTATAGAAACCACAAGCCGGCTGTTGTTAAATATAGTTATGTTAAATTGCCTTTCATTGTAACCATCTTTGTAAAGCCTTACAGAATGTTCCCCCGGCGGCAAACTTTCGACAGTAAGCGGAGAAAGCCCGCACTCCAAACCGTCAATAAAAACCTTCACCCCCGCCGGATTGGTACGGACAACAAGCCCCTTCCCCGCAATTTCCTCAAAAGAATCCCCAAAAATATCCCCCGCCCTCTGCGCCATAAGCAAAGACGGGAAAAAACAGAGAAAAATAAAAAATATCTTTCTTCTTTTATTCACCTGATTTATTCTAACTTATGTTCTGTATCCAATCTACACCATGCCTGACAACTTCCCGTTTTCACGGTAGCTCCACCAGTTTGTTTCCGAGAAAATTAAATGATCGATAAATTGAAGACCAAGAATGTCAGCGGCTGTTTGAAGGCGGTCGGTAACTTCATCGTCTTCGGGGGAGCTTTGAAGTTTTCCGGACGGGTGATTGTGCGCGACGCAGAACGCGGCGGCCCTGTCCTGGATAAGGTCGGCGAAAACTTCCCGGGGGTGGACTATTGTTTTGTTCACAAGACCTATGGTTACAACCCTTACCGCAAGCACTTCGTGCGCGCCGTTAAGAGAAAGGCTGATAAACCTTTCCTGCTTGCGGTCGGCAAAATGCCGGACATGGGTAAATATGTCCTGCGGCTTTTTTATGCATGCCGAGAACGCGCCGAACTGCCTTCTGCCGAACTCCAGCATCGCCGCGACGGCGCAGGCCTTGGACAGCCCTATGCCCGTTAAACCGGAAATTTCCTGTATGGACGGGATTTCTTTGTTCCTGTCCAAAAGGCCGAGTAAGTCTTCCGCAAGCTCAATTACGTTTTTCCCCTGAATTCCGGTATTTAAGAGGATAGCCAGCAGTTCCTTGTCGGAGAGGGCGGCGGGCCCCCGGACCTTTAGTTTTTCCCGCGGGCGTTCGTCGAAAGGAACTCCGGCAAAAGCTTGTTTTTCAAATAAATTTTTCATACCCTATATTATGTTCGTATATGTACAGCGCTTTACTTTATTTGCCGAAAATTCAATAAATATGAAAAATTTTTGTCTTTTTTTTCTTTTGACCCTGTTTTTATCCTTTTTTTCCTGTGTTTCCGTCCAACCGGGAAGACCGGTGGTTATCAGACGGATTCCCTCAGCCGTTGAAGAACTGCCTCCTGAAGACTATCCTGAAACGCCTTCTGAAGACCATTCTGAAACGCTTTCTAAAGCGCTTCCGGAATTGCTTCCTGAAGTACGTCCTGAAATACCCGAAAACGGGACAATTAACAAATCAGGGATATTTATTATGGGGAAGGGCAGGGTAGACGGGGAAAAACTGGCGCTTTTTCTTGTTCAGAACAGCTCTTTTGCCCGGCTTGATTTCGCGCGGATAATGGCGGGCTTATATATTGAAGAAGCAGCCCATGAAGGAATCGATCACGATGTCGCTTTTGCCCAAATGTGCCTTGAAACCGGCTTTTTAAGTTTCGGCGGCCTTGTTCAGCCTGAGTGGAACAACTTTTGCGGCCTTGGCGCTATAGGCCCGGAACAGCCCGGACTTATTTTCCCGGATCCGCGCACCGGGGTCCGCGCCCATATACAACACCTGAAAGCTTATGCCACTTCCGAGCCGCTTAATCTTTCGTTAGTTGATCCGCGTTACAAGTATGTGCGCGCGGGCTCCAGCCCCACAATTGATGGGCTTGCCGGAACATGGGCGGCCGACAAATTGTACCCGAAAAAGATTTACGGAATTCTGCAAAGGCTTTACGCGTTTGCTTTCTAGTTTTTTTGTAATTATTTTTCACCTAACAATAAAAAATCAAAACATAAAACAAAGGACTTATTAGAAAACAATTAATTTTGTTAGAAGTTTATAAACCTCATTGCCTTGCGTAAAAAGATATTTATTATCAAACGCAAGGAGATACAAAATGAGAAACAAAATTTTTTCACTTGTCTTTTTACTTTTAATGATTGCGGCCGCGGGAGCGCGGGCGCAGAGTCTGCCCAACAGCATTTGGTCATCGCCCCAAAGTACCACTACGGAGGGAAGATACCGCAGTAACGCGGATGACTTTATCAGGCCGGATACCTATACCGGCGTAAAGTTTAACAAATGGTTTGGAATGGTTTCTTTTTTAAGCGGCGCGAACAACAACGCCGTCGCGACCGCCGGTTTTGCGGCAAAGGTAAACAATGTGTACATCGGAGCGTTTTACAACGGCAATTTTTGGACAAATACGCCTGTGAACAATTACACAGAACAGCAGTTTGCCGCGGCCCCAAATGGCGGCGCGGCGGGCAAGGTATATAACGTATACAATTCAATTAATGTTACGCCGTCCCCCGTCAACAACGCCGCGATATTAATCGGCGCCGCGGATATGGGTTTCAGGGTTACATACCGGACTAATTATCAATCGTTCGATGAGGGCGGCATTGTAACAGGAAACCAGTTGTACAATAACTATCATGCAGAAAGCGGCTACATGGCCCCGCAAATCGCGTGGTCTATGTCGAAGGATTTAACCAAAAACGGAATAAGGCCATATATAACCGTCGATCTGGTATTTAACCGTGATTATCAAAAAACGGAAACGGCCGGACCAGACGGCAGCGGCGTTACAGGCGCAAATGTAAGCCGTTCTTTGAACCGCTTAGAGCCTTCTGTCTCAACAGGTCTTGGAGGATATACTTTCTATAATAAAGAAGGTTTTAAGGCGTCATGTGATCTCGGCTATGTATTTACTATGTATGCCTACGACAACGAATACGGTTATGTTGATAGCGGAGAATATAAAACCGGAAAAATAAAAGGAACGTATAACTCCGCCGGCAATCTTTATGACGAACAATCTTTTATGTCACACCAGTTAACCCCTTCGCTCAGCGGCTCATGGAGCGAGGACAAGCTGGCGTTAAAATTCCTGCTTAACCTGCCGTTAACTATCATCAGCAGAGAACAAAACGCCATGGCTATAAACAGTTCAAACCAGCTTGTTTATCAGGGCGCGAGCGACTCAACTTTCACATTTACCTTCCGTCCCGAACTTAGGCTTGCCATGCAGTACAAAATTATCCCCAGCCGCCTTACCTTGAACACAGGCGCGCGTATTCAGGCGACCGCTATCACCCTTGAAACGACGGACAGGAAAAACTACAACGACGGCGCATTAGTTGACGGCAGCGCGCAAAAGATACACCGGGACTCATTTGGCGGAACTTTCGTAAGCCGTTTCTCGATTGGCCCCACCTTTAACTTTACGGATAAATTATGGGTAGAAGCCGTCACCGGCGTCACAAACGTCTACGGCAACGCCGGAACAATAGACATCTTCGTCCCAGGCGGTTTGTTCTCCTTCGGCAGTGTATTGGTAGCGATTAAGTTTTAGGAAGAATTTTACCACACGGACATCATATTAATGTTCGTGTGGCGTACTGTCATATATCCCTTAAACTGAAAGTGAAGCCCCAATTATTTCTGGTTTTTGAAAGTAAGAAAATACCAAGCCGGTCTATCTAATAAGACAGCCAAATTCCCTTGCGGGTATATGCCGCAATATGGGTCAGAACAACAGTTCCCACTGCCGATTATAAGGTCTAAATGAGCGCAATTCTCACAATCACATTCACCGGGGGGTATCAGATAGCTAATGGTAAGTTCGGAGTTACCTTGTAAAGTTCTTAAATCCCATCGTAATTTTCTAATATCCTCTCGAGAGTAATCTCTTTCCCATACATAAGTTACATCATCCGCGGCAGTAGTAGAACGGCCGCCGGATTTTTGCTTAATCCCCCTTTTATAACTTTTATTTGTGCCGAATACCAAATTAACAAAAGCATCAAAAAACGGGTGACCTGAATCAAATTCACCGTTTTTGAATCCACTTCCGCTTCCACTTCCGCTTCCACTTCCGCTTCCGCTTCCACTTCCGCTTCCACTTCCGCCGCTTTTATATACAGTTTGTCCGGAAAGAGTCATTGTTACTTTCCCGTTTGTAACATTGCTGAAAACGACAGTCACATCAGTCTTTTTATCAGATGTTTCTGCTGTCGTTTTCCATGTGCCGGGCAGGTAGTTCAGATTAAAATCACCTTCGAATTTTTTTTCCTCTTCGCAGGCCGCCATTGAAAACCAGATTACCGCTGTAAGGGCGATAATTCCGAAAACTTTAATTGTGTTTTTCATAAAAATCTCCTTTGCGGTTTTTCCGCAATATTCCTTATTAATATTGAAAACGAAGTCCCACGTAAATGTCTTTATTCGGGGTAACTCCTGCTTCAACGTGCTTTAGAACGTTTAAAACAGCTTTACCGTCAGTTACACGGTGAGCTTCATCTTCTTCTGACACTAATCTTATCCCATTATCAGGGGTATCTGCTTCAACCCAACTGCTAACCGTATCAACAATCCACCAAACAAATAACACAGTAAGGGTAATAACACCAACAGCAATAATTATGGTCGTTCCTGTACCTTCCATATCACCACTACCACTACCACCCCTCTCATCTCCACGACTACCACTGCCACTTCCACCACTACTTCCACTACCACCACTTCCACCACTACTTCCACTACCACCACTTCCACCACCACTTCCACCACCACTACCACCGCTTCCACCACCACCACCGCTTCCACCACCAACACTTCCACCACCGCTTCCACCCCTACTACTACTACTACCACTTCCCTCTGCAAAACTATTTATCGCAGGTCCCAAAAACAATACTAAAACAAGAATAATCGATATAGCTTTAGTCATAAATTCTCCTTTTAGCTTTTGCCTCTTAATTATAGATAAGCGACGTTTTAATGTCGCTTATCGTGTTAGTATCCGACTTTTTAATGTCGGATACTAAAATTTATTTCCCCCAGCGGAGGAATACTAATTATAACACATATAATTTTCAGGTAAGATTCTTAATCCGGCAAGTAAGAAAAAGTATACTTTTGTCAAAAAACAGGTAGGAAAAAGTATACTTTTCGCTAAAAACAGGTAGGAAAAAGTATACTTTTATAAAATTCGTCATTTTTTGGCGTTTGTATCGGTTTTATCGGAGTCCATGAATATCTGCATAAGTTCGCGGTTGTTGTTTATATTCAATTTTTGATAAATTGTATAAGAGTGTTTTTTTACCGCCGACAGGGTAACGCACAGTTTTTCCGCTATTTCTTCATATTTCAGCCCGTTGCAAATGGCAAGCGCGACCTCGTTTTCCCTTTTTGTCAATGATGAAATTCCGGGTTTGTTAAATAACGCGCCTTTGCTGAACAGGCGTTTCTTGCAGTACAAAAGGCCCGGTATCTGATAAGACAATGTTAGGGCGGCCCACCACAGAGAAGGCACTTTGGATATTTCAAAGAGATATTTCGAGAACGGAATGAACAGAATCATAAATACCAGGAACGTGGTGGCGGTTATTTTAGTTATCTTTTGCATGTTAGCTTCCAATGAATCTTTTTCGTATTCCTTTTTTTCTATGAATATGGGAATTATCAATAAAATGTAAAAAACAACCCTGGAAATATACAATAAAGTTAAGATGTCTTTGACTATTAATATATTTTCTATTATGGCTTCCAATACTACCAATATAAATATGTTTTTATTATATTTCTTGTTAATGCCGAATAAATAATAACCGTACAAAGGCAGGGTAATATATAAAGTTAATATGCAGTTAACAAAAATTATTATTATTTTATCAAATTTAAATATAAGCGCTGTCATTATTATTACCGCTAATAAGAATATATTTAACAAAACAATTAAATAGTATAATTCTATTTTATTTTTATGATTTATATATATTGCCGTAAAAAATGATATATGGACAAGACAGACGCTGTATACGACAATCCATACAATCAGGTTAAAAACAGTCATATTTACTTTATTTTTACAATATTTCAATAAATTGTCAAGTTTTATACCTGTCAGAAAAAGTTTGCTTTATATTATGCTAAAACCCGTTTTTTGCCAGTTTTTCCGCTATTTTTATGTAAATATCGGGTATATTTACCCCGAATATATTCTTCATTTTATAATCAAGTATTTCCGCGTGGGATATCGCGCCTTCTATTTTATATACGTTCTCCCCCCATTTCGCGGAATTTTCATTTACAAAGCCGTCGTTTTCCCCGCTTATATTTTTTAAGTACTTATGGCAGTGATAAAACATTATATCGTCAAAAGAATTTTTCATTGTCGTATACAGGCTTTGATAGTATACATTTTTATTTTCTTCTATGTGCGCGTTAAATTCCTTCATTTTATTTGTTGTTAATTGACAGGTAACGGTGCGTAAATCGGGGTTAGTGTCCCCGTATAATTTTCCGAAGACGGCAAGGATTTTTTTTACGGTTTCGGAATGAAAAGCTTCCTTATTATAAATAAAGTCAGCTAACGCCGAACCGTGGTGCGGCGTTGATATTGTGGTTAAACTCGCCACTTTATCATCAAAACCGTGGTTCCAGATTAAAAAACGGGAGTCTATGCCGCCTTTTGAATGCGCTATAATATTAACTTTTTCCGTTTTTTCTTTTTGCAATATTTTCTCTATTGTAGATTTTAAGATTTTCGCGTTTGATTCATAAGAACCCCATGAATCCGTGTTTCCAAGATAAACTTTTATGCCTTTTTTCCCGTAAATTTTTGGAATTCTTCCCCAAAAATTGAAAATAGACCGCCTGTCGTGCGCGATTATTCCATGCACCAATACAACGGGATATTTTAACGCTTCGTCCGCCGTATTTTTTACGCCGGATTTCATCTTACCTTCTGCTCGTACACAACTGTGCCTGTCCTTGCGTCGCTAAGTACGAGCGTTTCCGAGCCTTCTCTTGTTACCTTATTAAAGGATCTTTTTTCCTCAATAATTTTTAACGATAATTTATAGTTTTCTCCGGAAGTCAGCGCGGGACAATTAAATTTTACCAAATTGCCTTTGCCTTGCATTTCATAATAATATAAATTCAAAGTTAATGTAAACGGCCTTCCCGCCGGAAATATTACAGGAGCCCAATACCTGTTTTTTCTTGGAATAGGTAATTCATCTTCTTCAAAATAAAACAAATCAACTCCTGTCTTTTTCTTGCCTATAAAAGTTATTGCGGCTGTTCCGCTCTCTTTTTCATTTTCCGCGAATGAATAAGAGACGGCTGTTGAAAATGAACATCCTGTTATATAAATCACCGCGAATAAAAGAACAGACAAAAAAACGGTATATTTTTTCATATTTTCCTCCTGTTAATACCTGGAACGCTGTCCTACAAGCGCTTTTTCTCCGGAAACATCTACCTGTAAATCCTGTACGATACTTGTCAGTGAAACTGTATTTGGCAGGGAATTTAACGATTCTATGGATGTGTTTTTTTCCGTTTCGGACATAGAGTTAAACGTCTGCACAATGGCGGCAAGTTCCTGTACTGAAAAAGAGTTTATTGAGTCAATAAGGGAAATTCTTTCCTCTTCAGACAGGGAATTTATTCTTCCAATAATTGAATTAAGTTCTTCTTCAGGCATGGAAGAAAGAGTCTCTTTAAGAGCGTCAATATCTTCCTGTGGCAGGGAACTTATCGTTGAGGTAATTGCTTTGTTTTCGTAAAGGTAGGGATTTGTTCTTCTGGGTCCTCTTTCCTTGATTTTATGATCATTATCTATACCTCCGACAATAAGGCCTATAACACCGCCTACAACTAAAATTCCAACACTAATCGCGGCGGCATAAAGTAAGGTAACAATAAAAAATCCTTGAATAAGCGCGCAACTGGTAAAGCAATTAACAAGGATTACAATAATCAGAATCATGGCTATTTTTTTTGCAATTTGTTTCACAAAAACCCTCCTTAGTGATATATGTAGAATTTTCAGATAAAATTAAGAAAAATACAAGTAGGAAAAAGTATACTTTTAGGTAGAAAAAGTATACTTTTACCGGTATAAGGGTAAGAAAAAGTATACTTTTTATTTAAGTATCTGTTCCAGACTCTCCTTGTACTCAAGAGGGAGGGCGATGGTCTTAAGGCGCGATTTTTCCCCGGAAAGAAGCTGTAAATCCCGCTTGGGGCAATCAAGCGTTTTTGACAAAAAGCCCAGCATTTCGGCGTTTGCCTTGCCGTCTTCGGGAGCGGCGGCTATGCGGATCCTCAGCCGTCCGTCTTTAATTCCCGCCAATTCGGTTTTTGAAGCGCCGGGTACAGCCTTTATCTCCAGCCGGAGCTTGCCGCTTTCTTCTCTGAAACAATTATTCATTATTGCGGAGCAACTTCGCTCGCGAACTCGCGAAGGGTGCAGGCGATTGTGGCGCGGGCGTTCGCGAAAAAGGCGTCCTTGGGCTGGTAAGTAAAAAGCGCTTCTGATCCGAATTTTTTGAAAAACATATCAAGCATTGTGTCCAGATCCAGTTTTTTATTATTCATTTCCAAAATAAAATCGCGGCATTCCGTACTGGTTGCCAGCGTCTTGTCAAAAAAAGCGTTTGCGTCTA
>Ga0268262_10002504_pt1 | contig 21135 bp, 13 predicted proteins | sample TergutNc150P3_FD_190354 | JGI IMG/M metagenome (GOLD analysis project Ga0268262, IMG submission 190354) | Nasutitermes corniger P3 segment gut microbial community from laboratory colony in Florida, USA - Nc150 P3 (SPAdes) (version 2) | ecosystem: Host-associated > Arthropoda: Insects >... | reverse complement strand
ATATAGGCGGGGTAGATTTCGAGGGTATCCCCCCGGCGGCGGAAACGGCCCCGTTCCAGCACGGCGTCGTTGCGCTCGTATTGCAGTTCCACAAAGCGGCGGATCAGGGAATCAACGTCAACGATTTCGCCCTTTGAAAAAGTGGCGGTCATCTTCCGGTACACGTCGGGCGTTACCATGCCGTAAATGCAGGAAACGGTCGCCACGATGATTACGTCTTCCCGTTCCATCATGCTGCGGGCCGCCGAAAGCCGCATCCGCTCAATCTCATCGTTTATTGAGGCGTCTTTTTCGATATACAGGTCGCGGCTGGCGACATAGGCTTCCGGCTGGTAGTAATCGTAATACGAGACAAAATACTCAACCGCGTTATGGGGGAAAAACCCCTTAAATTCCCGAAAAAGCTGGGCCGCCAGCGTCTTGTTGTGGCTGACGATCAGGGTAGGCATCTGCACCGCCTCGATGATTTTCGCCATGGTAAAGGTTTTTCCCGAACCGGTGACCCCCTGCAAGGTTTGGTACTTGTCCCCCGCCCTGATTCCGGCGGCCAGCGCGTCGATGGCTTGGTCCTGATCCCCCGCCGGCTTAAAAGGCGATACTACTTCAAATGGGCGCATAATGAAGCATTATAGAGCCAATTATGCCTGTGGACAAGGACGGTTCTTTCTGCTATGGTAGAAAAAAAGGCGCCGTACCCAAGCGGTAAGGGAGAGGTCTGCAAAACCTTTATGCATCAGTTCGATTCTGATCGGCGCCTGTTTGCTAAGTCTTTATGTCATAAGGATTTATGAAGTTTACGATAGGCTACCAGCAGACTGGCGCTTATCCTTAATCCCTGAGTGTAAGCTGGGGAGTGTCTGCAAAATCGCACCCTCCCCTGCTTTTATACCACATTTCTTTCTCCTTGTCCCATAACTTACTAAATATTCCTTTGTCTACCAAAACTTCATAAACAGGTAACAAGAACCTCTTGATAGCGGCAACAATAACAGAAAAATCCTCAGGAACATTGACTATACCTGTCCTGCGCTGGAATGCCTGCCATTGTATTTGTTTATTCGGTAATAAAAGAAAATCATCCGTAAAAACTATCGGACATGGGATGAATTCGGTATTCCTGCGTTTAAAGGTTTGAGCTATAGCTTCAGACAGAGAAGCGCCGTCAAAATCACGACTGCGGCTTAATTCGTAAATGTCATAAAAATCTTTCATTCTGCTGTTCAAATCGGCTAGATATACAATAGCTTGAAATTTTTCAGCAATGACCGATTCTAAAGAATACGCCTTCAAACGGGGCGGTTCCATATCTAAAAGCGTAGGGTACATCATATCAACCGGCTGCGGAACAATAACATCACCAAATCCTATATCAAACTGTAAAACACAACGGCTGCGGTCAAGACGTGCGGTTAATTTAATTCGTACCCCTTGGTATTCTGTATCTTCCTTTATTTGTTCCGTAGTTATATTTTCTGTATCAAAAGATACCGCGTCATTAACTGGTATTCTCGCAATTTCCGTAAATATCCTCATCAGTTCAGCGGGAGTACTTTTTATATTCTGCGCAAGAAAATCAATATCTTTGGTGGCTCGACCCCGGTTTTTAAGTACGGTGTATAGGAGAAGGCCGCCTTTTAAAATGAAATTATGAGCATAAGGTGATATGGACAGACGATATAAAAGACGTTCTATAAAATAATGAAATAACAAATAGTTGAAATCTTTCGCGCAGGAGTCAGCTTCATTCTTGAGTTTTGCTTTAATGCTTTCAGCGGATACCGGAGAGGAATTGCCGTTCATGCGACAAGCACCTCCAGATAAGGATAGAGTACTCTTTTTATTTGAAGCAGTTCAGCGTATTCGGAAAGCTTTTGCAGATGTTTCTTTCCAGCCATATAATTTTTCAAAACTTCAAATGCGCAATCTTTTCCAATTTGAAGCCTCATGCGGAAAAAGTCACAGACCGTGCGTTCCCTATCATATATTTTCAGCGGGCACCCTTCTCTTTTTACCGTTTGTATACCTACCTCATAAACCTGCGGGATTGCTTTATGGATTTTAACGTGAATATCCGGAGGAAGTACAGGAACGCGCTTATTAACCGGGAATGTTACATCAATTTGCTGAGGAATAACAGTTGAAAGCTCGTGATATTGCGCTGCCGAGAAAAGCGATATAACGGCATCAGGAACCAGGGCGGCAAGTATCTCGTAGGTATCCATATCATTTAGTTTATCCGGTGAAGCATAGTACCCCCTACGGAGGCGCTGTAGAAGACCAAGCTGAATAAGTTCCTCGGTATCTTTGCCGCAAAAACCAGCGGAACGCAGGGTTGATGCCCGAAGAACCGGACCTTCAGCCTTACAGAGCTTGGTAACCTTTTTGAGACGAAAATCGGTCATATTTCACTACCCCTAAAACGTACTAGCTTGTATACATACTGATACGTTTTAATATTAAAGATAGCCTATATTCTTCCTATTGTCAAGCCGGAAATAGCTTTTGAACCAACTTGTTATCCCCCCAACTGTCAGCGCGGAGGTATCTGCAAAACCTTTATGCATCAGTTCGATTCTGATCGGCGCCTGTAATTAACCGGCTCAATTTCCGGCGTATTTAATGGCATAGTTGACCGAAGATTGGGCTACCCTTATTGTTTTAATGCCCATCAAACGTGGAAATTCCATATTCCTTAGTATTATTAGATCGTGCTGTGCTGCTAATTGTACAGGTCTTTCCTCATGCTGATTGTCTTTCGGTTTTTGTTGTATAGTTCAGTGTTTCTTAGAAAGCCATTCTTTTCATAAAAATCAATGATATGTTCGTCATGTTCGAGATCGGCGTCTACCGTAAGGAAACGGCAAGCGCAATAATCAGTATTGCAAGCCCATGCAAGCCGTTCAGCGCTGTCAATCATAAAAGACCCTATGCCCTTGTATTTTTCTGAAAAAGACTGATCAACCGCTAACTTTGCTATTTTCATGGCGGGTATGGTACGGAAGGGATAATTGAGATGATGGAGTTCCTTTTCGGTAAACGACAGTTTTATTGTATCCATAACGAGGGACATATACGCCGCTATACTGCCGGTGGCACGTTCTGTAAGAAACCATGTAAGGGCGATATGGTCGTTCATGGAATGTAATGCATCATTTACCAGATAATCGTTGTATTCAGTAATAGAGCAGCTAAAACCGCTGCATGATTTTGTTAGGATAAGGCGTTCCATCTTAAATTCATCGGAACGACCACTTTTGTCAAATTCTTGACGCATAACCATTATTTGAAAAATTTGTCAATATGGGCGGCCTGCTTTTCATGCCGTTTATATACTGAAGCAGGTATAGGCTTACGGATTTGCTCTATCACTTCAAGGGCAATTTTTTTGTCCTTTATCTCAGTCGGCTGAACGGGTTTTACTTTGGTTCCCATTGTTTTACCTCTCTTTTTTATTATACCACAAAATAAAAGAAAAGGGAATAGATAAATTATGATTCATCCCCAACTGTCAGCGCGGAGGTATCTGCAAAACCTTTATGCATCAGTTCGATTCTGATCGGCGCCTGTAATTAACCGGCTCAATTTCCGGCGTATTTAATGGCATAGTAGAGGACATATACCCAACTGAATATCCCGTGCAGAATAGCCCAGGGGATTGAGTGCCATGCGGTGTATGAGATCACGATAGCCATACAGCTTCCGAAAGAAATGCCCGCTTTTGCCACGGTTGACTTTACATAAACAGCCATTGTTATACTCCTTTGCTTCTATTATCCATCACTGAAGCTTCTCAAAATCCGCGGCCCCATGCTTGCACAGCGGACAAATAAAATCATCCGGCAAAGTATCGCCTTCATGCACATATCCGCAAATCTTGCAGACAAATCCCTTTTTGTTTCCCTTCGGCGGCTGGGGCTTCGGCTTTATATTATCAAAATAGTATTGATAAGTCACGCTTGCGTCGCGCGACAGCGAAAAGGCCTGACACACCTCGGCGATAAACAGCGTATGGGTGCCGCAATCAATGGCTTCTTTTACTTCCGCGGAAATTACGCCGTTTGTCCATTCTGACACATAACGGACTCCGTTTGATGTACGCAAAGCTTCCCCGCTGCCGGCGAATTTATCCGTGTCTTTCCCGCTCTTAAAACCAAATTGCTGAAAAATATGAAAAGGCGCTTTCTCGCTTAAAACGGAAACATTGAATTTTCCCGTCTTTATAATCATATCATGGGTATAATTGGCTTTGTTCACTCCAATGGTTATCTTCACGGGAGACGCGGTTATTTGCATAACGGTATTGATAATACAGCCGTTGTCCTTATTGCCGTCCCTGGCTGTTAATACAAATAAACCATAGGACAGCTTGAACATGACGGCGGGATCAACGGTATTCGGTACAGCCTGATTACTCTGAACGGCAGCTCCGGTGGGAGCGGGAAAGTCCGCGCCAATCGCCTGCGCCATTGATTCAATATCTGAAACCTGCGCGGCTTTTAAGCCGGACAGTATGCTGACATTATTTTCAAGAATATTGATTTTTTCGCACTTGCCCAGTATTTCACGAATCAAGCCGCCGCTGGTGGGAGCCCATGAACCGTTTTCGATAATGGCGACGCGGCGGTTTTGAATATTGTGCGCCGCGAGATCATTAAGCAAGGCTTCCATTGTTACGAAAATTCCCGCGTTGTAGGTTGTGGAGGCGAATACCAGGTGGCTCCATTTGAACGCGGCGCTGACTATCTCTGAAGCCGGTGTAACCGAAACGTCAAATATAACCGTTTTGATTCCTTTGTCGCGCAGACGACAGGCGAGAATCTCCGCCGCGTTTTCCGTATTCCCGTAAACGGACGCGTAAGCGATCATAACGCCGCGTTCTTCCGGCTCGTACTTGCTCCACAGCATGTATTTTGAAATGATTTCACTTAAGTTTGAACGCCATACAAAGCCGTGAAGCGGGCATATCATTTCGATATCAAGAGCGGACGCTTTATCCAGCGCCGATTCAACCTGCACCCCGTATTTCCCGACTATATTTGAATAATAGCGGCGGGTCTCGTCCATATAATCCTTTGCGAAATCCACTTCATCCGCGAAAAGAGCGCCGTTCAACGCGCCAAAGCAGCCAAACGCGTCCGCGGAAAAAAGTATTTTCGCGGCGGAATCGTAGGTCATCATGACTTCCGGCCAATGCACCATCGGGGCCATAACAAAGTGAAGCGTGTGCTTTCCGGTATTCAGGGTGTCGTTTTCTTCGACCAGATGGACGCGCGAATCTATATCAAATTCGTAAAATTGTTTGATAAATTCCAACACTCGCGCGCTGCAAACAATTTTTATTTCCGGGTGCCGCCGAATCAATTCAGGAATCACGGCGGAATGGTCCGGCTCGACATGCTGCACCACAAGGTAATCCAGTTTTCTGCCATTCAGCGCTTTTTCAATATTTTCCAGGAATCTCTGCCGCACCGCTTTATCGACCGTATCAAACAGCACGGTTTTCTCATCGGTCAAAAGGTATGAATTGTACGACACACCCGCCGGTACGGAATAAACACCCTCGAATAACGCGAGGCGGCGGTCATTCGCGCCGACCCATACTAAATCATCAGTGACCTTCTTTATACAGTACATGCTTTATACTCCTTGGAAACATTATAAAGCAGATCCGGGCGTTTGTCATTCTTCTTGTCATGACTTTTCAGGCTTGACTTTTCTTCTGATTTTTAGCACTCTATATGTCATCTGTAATTAATGGATAAGCCCGCCTCGTATTATATAATTCTTGTTGCCGCGCTGCTGGCCTTGCTGGGGCTTAACTTGTTTTTTTCCCTGTGTGAGACGGGGTTTACCTCGTTAAGCCGCATCAAACTGAAAAATATGGCGGACAACGGCAAACAGAAACGGCGTTCCGCGCGGGCACGTCTTGTCCTTAAAATGCTCGACGCTTACGACAAACTGCTCTCCTCAATACTGATAGGGAACACCGCCGTCAATATCGCGGCTTCCGCCCTCGCGACGATGCTTTTTATCGGTTTATTCGGCGCGAAGGGGGTCAGCCTTGCCACGCTGGCAATGACGCTGGTGGTACTGATCTTCTGCGAGATTTCCCCCAAGACTCTCGCGAAAGAATCCCCTGAACTGACCGCGATGAGGGTCGCGCCGCTGCTGCGTTTTCTTATCATAATCTTTACCCCGCTGAATTACCTTGCCGTGGCATGGAAAAAAATCATCGTGAAATTTTTTCCGGTTAAAGGCAGCCGTTCCTTAACCGAAGGCGAACTGTTGACCTTTGTCGAAGAAGTGCGGCAGGAAGGGGGAATCAACAAAAGTGAAGAACAGATGATCCGCCAGGTTATTGAGTTTGACGACATTACCGCGGCGGAGATTGTTACCCCCCGCGTTGATGTCGCGGCGGTTTCGGATAACGATACGCCTGAGGAGATTGACCGGGCATTTGCCGCGACCGGATTTTCCCGCCTGCCGGTTTACCATGAGAGTATTGATAACATAACCGGGGTCATACTGCTGAAAGATTTTCACCATGAGGTGATAAAAAAAGGCAGGCCGCCCGCGGAAATTATCAAGCCGGTAGTTTTTGTAACCAAGACCATGAAAATATCCAGCCTGCTGCGGACCTTGCAGAAAAAGCAATCGCACCTGGCGGTACTGGTGGACGAATTTGGCGGCACGTTGGGAATAGCCACCATAGAAGATATTCTTGAAGAACTGGTCGGCGAAATATGGGATGAACATGACAAGGTCGTGGAACCGTTCCGGCGAAACGCCGACGGAAGCCTGAGCGTACTGGGCAGTGTCAAATTTCAGGATATGCTTGAATATATGCACGAAAAATCACCGGAAGACGAGGAGATTCCCAATACCACCGTTGGCAGTTGGGTACTGGAAAATTCAGGCAGGCTGCCCCGCACCGGAGAGCGCATTGTTTGGCATAATGTACAGATCACCGTGTCGCGGATGCAGCGGAACCGCGTGATGGAAGTAACAGTTGTGCGCGTTACGGACAAAGTGTAAGAAGAAGAATTTCACCACGGAGTACACGGAGTTTCACGGAGGAAGAGGAATTAAGATACTAATATCTTAAACCTCCGTGTAACTCCGTGTACTCCGTGGTTTTTCTTTCTTTCTTCTTTCTTTACTTCTTGGTTACTTAATCTTTTTCTGAGTCTCTTTGTACAGGTCAAGGTATTTTGCGGCCGATTTTTCCCAGGAGAAGTCCTGCTGCATCGCCCTTTGGCGCATGGCTTTGATCTGTTCGGGATGATTGTACCATGCCCAGACAGCCCAGCCGACGGTATTGTAAATTGCCTGGGGCGTCAAATCATCAAACATAAAACCCGTGCCGGTTCCATCTTCTTCGTTATAATTTTCCACCGTGTCGGCAAGGCCGCCGGTTCTCCGTACAATGGGGAGGGTACCGTAGACCAGGGAGTACATCTGATTAAGGCCGCATGGCTCATAACGGCTGGGCATCAGGAAGAAATCAGAGCCGGCCTCGACAAGGTGGCTTAACTCCTCGTTGTAGCCGATGTACGCCTTAAAGTTGGGAAGCCGGGACGACAGGCTGGCTATCTCATGCTCACACCATGACTCGCCGGTGCCGATTAACACCAGTTGCAGCTTCATGTCGCTGCATATTGACCAGGCGCAGCCGTAGCTGGGACCGAACAGATCCCCTACCCCTTTCTGATCGGTAAGCCGCGTCACCATGCCGATGACCGGTATGTTCTTGTCCTCCGCAAGCCCAAAGTAGCGCTGTAACGCCTTCTTTGCCACCGCCTTTCCTTCCAGGTTATTAACCCCGTAAGTCTGGGGAATCAATTTATCCTTTTGGGGATTCCAGACCCCCGTATCAATGCCGTTCAGGATGCCCGAATAATCGGCGGAACGGTAGCGCAGCACTCCGTCAAGCCGGAAACCGTGGGCCTGAATCTTGGTCTCTTCGGCGTAGTTGGGTGAAACGGTGTTCAGCTTGTCCGAGCTGTACAGGCCGGCCTTCAGGAGATTGAGCATATTCCAGTCTTCAAAACCGGCATTGTAAAACACGTCCCAGCCCAGGCCGGTATAGTCAAAATTATTTTTGCTGTAAATGCCCTGGTAACCCAGGTTATGAATGGTCAGCACCGAAACGGCCTTTTCAAAACCGCCGGGGCTGGCCGGAACCCGTTCGGCGTATTTAAGATACACCGGCGCAAGGGCGCTGGGCCAGTCGTGGGCATGGACTATATCGGGGTACCAGCCAATTTTGCGGCAGAGCTGAAAGACGGCGCGGCAAAAAAAGGTAAAGCGCCGGGGATTGTCAAGGAAGTCAGGTTCAAAGACCGTCCCATAAATCCCGTCTCTGCCGAAATATATTTCATGATCAATAAAATAAACCGTCACAGGATTTTTTTTGCTTGTTCCCGGCATGGGGGCGGTATATACCCCTCCCCATTCTTCAATGCCGCCCATGGGAACTCCCAGCGCGCCGGGGAGGTGTTTCAGGCTGCCCCGGTCTACCGAATAATAGCGGGGAATAACAATTTTAACATCATGTCCCAGCTTCGCCAGATTGATTGAAAGAGCGGACACCATATCGGCAAGACCGCCGGTTTTGGCAAAGGGAACCGCTTCGCTGGAAACCATCAGGATTTTCACGCTAGAACTTCTCCGCCATAATCAAGCCGTTCTTTTTGAGAATCTGAAAACCTTTTTCATGATCTTCCAGTTTGAATATCACCACCGCCTTGTCATGGCTGCCCTCAAGAGAGGCGTACAGGTACTCAATGTTTATTCCCGATGTGCGGAAAAGTTCCATAAGGGCGGCAAGGCTGCCCGGCTTGTCGTCAATTTCCACCGCGGCGACATTGGTCTGCCGGGTAGTAAAACCCGCGGCAGTCAGCACGTTGACCGCTTCATCGGTTTTATCGGCAATAAGCCTGAGTATGCCAAAGTCGGCAGTATCGGCGATGCTGATTGCCCGCAGGTTTATGCCCGCTTTTGCCAGCGTCTGGGTAACTTCGCACAGGCGGCCCGTGGTGTTTTCCAGAAAAACCGATATTTGTTTTATTCCCATTTATAACCTCCGGTTATCAATAACCCGTTTTGCCTTGCCGATGGACCGTTCAATGGTTTTGGGCTCCACCAGTTTTACCTTCAGGGAAACCTGAAGTTTCGACTTCATGACGCTTTCGATGCGGCCGCGCAGGCCCTCAAGTTTCTTTACCTCATCGCTGAAAAATTCTTTCTTTACCTCAACCTGCAGTTCCATCTCATCCAGATGATCCTTGCCGCGGTTAACCACGATAAGGTACTGCGGTTCGGTACCTTCAATCTCTATAAGCGCCTGCTCAATCTGGCTGGGGAAGACATTGACTCCCCGGATAATCAGCATATCATCGGTGCGGCCCAAAAGCCGGTGTATGCGCGCCGTGGTGCGTCCGCAGGTACACGGCTCGTGCATAAAGTACGTAATGTCCCTGGTACGGTAACGGAGCAGCGGGGTTCCCTCCCGGGTGATCGTAGAAAAAACCAGCTCCCCTCTTTGTCCGTCAGGAAGGGGAAGGCCGGTAGCGGGATCAATGACCTCCGGATAGAACAAATCCTCGTTAACATGCAGGCCGCTCTGGGCCTCACACTCAAAGGCGACGCCGGGGCCGATAATTTCCGTAAGCCCGTAGATGTCATAAGCCTTCATCCCGTAACGGGCTTCTATCTCCTGACGCATGCCCTCGCTCCATGGTTCCGCCCCAAAACAGCCCTTGCTCAGGGGCAGTTTCTGCAGATCGATTCCCGCTTCCGCCGCTTCCTCCGCCACATACAGGGCATAGGAAGGCGTACAGGTAAGTATGGTGCTGCCAAAATCCTGCATGACCATAAGCTGCCGGGCGGTGTTTCCGCTGGACATGGGTAACACCTGCGCCCCGATATTAAGCGCTCCGAAATGCACTCCCGCGCCGCCGGTGAAAAGCCCGTAGCCGTAACAGTTTTGCACAATATCATCTTTCGTGCAACCTGCCGCCGCCAGGGTACGGGACATGGCTTCAGCCCAGATGCCGACATCCTTATGGGTGTATTCGTTGACCACCGGTTTGCCGGTAGTGCCGGAACTCATGTGAACTTCCACGACCCTGTCGGCGGGGCAGGCCCGCATGCCGTGGGGATAATTGTCCCGCAGATCATCTTTGGTGGTAAAGGGAAGTTTTTGTATATCCTCCAGGGAATGAATATCCCTGGGCTGTATCCCCGTTTTTTTCATTTTTTCCCGATAAAAGGGAACGCGGGCATACAGGGTTTCCACCAAATTCTTCAGGTTGGCCAGCTGGATCTTCCGCCGCGCCTGAACGTCCATACACTCACTTTCAATATTAAAAATCATATTCTCTCCTAAAACCAATTAAGTCTGAGGCCGACCGTCATCCTGAATATGGTATCCGCCTTGACATCGGAAGAGGCAAACCATAATTCCGGCTCCAGGTACAGCGCAAAATTTCTGAAGTACTTCCAGGTAGGATAGAAATACTGCATGTTAATATTGGCTATATCCCACTGCGCCACTACAGCGCCCATGAACAGGGAACTCCGGAACTCATCCATGGTAAAGTAGGAGAAGTTCGCCCCCAACGCAAAGTTCATTGAGTAAAATGCCCAGTCAAGCCCGAACAGCCAGGCAAACGGCAGATAGAAAATATTCGCCAATAACTTTATGCCGGTCGCGGTGCCGACATAGCGCCCGCCGGTGGTGAACGTGGAGAGTTCTCCCTCCGGCGGCGTAATGCCAAACTGAGCCTGCAAACGCACATTGTCATTAAAGAAACTCAAGCCTACTCCTACGTCACAGTAAGTAGCGCCAAAACCTTTAACGTCAAAATACGCGCCGCGTATCGCGGGTGGAACCGAGTAAAAGAATTTATCGCCCGGACGCAGGCTTACTTCTACATTGGCAAGTTCATAATTGTCACTGGCGGTTCCGTAAACCTCAATGTCGTCACGGTGAACGCTGTTCTCCGGCGGGGAAATGGTTTCCACCTGCGGAAGCGTGGTATCAACGTATATCATCAAACGGCGCACCGCTTCCTCGCCGTTGGCAAATACCGCCTTTACCAAAATCGGCTGCGGCCCGCGGGGAAGTTCGCTGGTCTCCATGCGGATTTTCCATTTTTCACTGCCCCTGGCCGTCCTGAAGGTACGGCCGTTGTCGTGGCTTACCGTAATACGTTTTACCTTTTGCTCCATTTTTCGCTGCGCTATCTCAGCGCGGGTAAGGGGAGCATCTTCCTCGCCGGGTTCGGGAAAGGTAAACCAGGCATGGCCCGAAAGCCAGGGCCGTCCCGTTATGGCGTCGCCGTCCGCGTGGCTTTCCACCCGGAGTATCGGGCCATAAAGAGAATAGTACACCGTATGATCCGGGCTTGAGATTTTTTTGTTGGTTTCGGAATTGTAGTACGCCGATATTTTATAGGCCTTTTCCTCGACCAGTAATTCTTCGGGAACATCATAGCGGAATATCCCATAACGCTCTACCGGTACCAAAGCCAACGGCTGATCATTCATCATCAGCTGGACTTCCTCCGGCTGGAACGCTCCGGTAACAATCCCGGCAATATGCAGGGGACCTGAGTGAACTTCGCCGGGCAGGGGGTTATAAATGGCAATCTCCGCGGCCTTGTCATCAGCGTCATAAACAAACTTCCGCGAAATAAGGGTTTCGTTACCCGCGAGATCCGTCGCGACAACCCGCACTATGTACTCGCCCTGGGGAAATCCGGTAAGGCTGATCTTGTCAAAAATAACCAGCCGGGGCTGCGCGTTAATGGTCTGCCGCTGGCGGGGGTTTGCCGCGCTGATGACCTGGTACGTCAGGCTTTTCATGGCCAGATTGTCGGTCACCCGGCCTATCAAACGCATATCCGTTCCCACATGCTGGCCGTCCACCGGAGCGGTAAGGAAAAGGGCCGGCGGCGTATTATCTATATTGATCATGGCGTTGGTAAAAGAAGACACGCCGTATTTGTCATAGGTGTTTATCAGCGCCGAATAGATGCCGTCGGTATAATCGGCGGTATTGAGAGCCAGTTCCCAATTACCGTCAGGGGCCAAATTCACCTTCTGGTAGGTGCTGCCATTGTCCATCGAAAGGAAAATTTCCTCAATGTCGTTGGCGTCGCTGGAAAATCCCTTGACCATAATCGCCTTGCGGTTGTAGCGCGTTATGGGCGGCGACACTACATCCGTTTTGGGCGGAGCGGTACTGACCCTGATTTTGCGCGAAATCGTTTCACTGCGCACCCCGTAAATATCGGCGGCATATATTTCAATGGTGTACTCGCCGTCGGTTACCACGGAAAAGTCAATCGGAATACTGAAATTCTGCTCGGTCAGCAATTCCTGGAAGGGTACATTGCGAATGGTGGCAAAAACAACGGCGGCCCTGCGGGCGTCTTCACCCGCCGGGGTCTTTGAGATTGAATCCAGTTTGGGGCCCAAAAGCCGCCAGTAGACGCCGTAAATGCCGACATCATCATAGGCCAGGCCGGAAATGTCAAAGTGGCTGGTAATGGTTTCCTCGTCGGCGGGAGAATTGACAATAATGGTGGGAACGGGCGGATCCGGCTCAATGGTATATTCCGGAATAATATCGGAGGAAATGCCCGACGCGTCGGTAACGCGGAAAGAAAGCTGTCCGCCTTTCGTTTTGCCCAGGGTATTAAAATCACAGAAATAGTTGAACCACGCCTTGCCCACGCGCGAAACAAAGGGAATCTCGGTATATTTTTTCTGGTCAAGCGAATAAGCGACGCTGCGTATCGGCACCGCGTGTTCTATGACGCCCGTAACGGTTTTGTTGCCCCAAACCAGGGAACGCTCGCCGACCGGAGAAATGATTTTAATCTCCGGCTGTGACGCGGCCCAGTTAAAGGGATGATATATCGGAAAGTTATCTACGCCGAACAGGATAGTCCTCAGTTCCAGATGCACCGGCCCCTGAGGCCGATCGGGCGGTATATCGATCCGCGCGTTAAATCCGCCCTGCAAATCCACGCGCAGCGGCTGCCAGCCGTCCTGCGGATTAAGGCGGAATTCAACCTGCACGCCCGCCTGACCGGGGATACTCCCCTGCAGGGTAAAAGCGTCGCCGGACAGCCAGCTGTTTTTCTCGGGCTGGACAACGGTGATTCTCGATTCATCTTTTTGCGACGACTGTTGTTTCGTATAACGCACGATTACCGTCGCCCCTTTGACGGAAGCGCCGTCAACAGGGGTCAGTTTGAGCATTTGGGCCTTTTTATCGGGGGGCATCATGTGGGGGTCGATACGGAAAGAGGGCAGCGCCTCCACATCCCCATAACCTTCAACCGCCACCGAAAGCGGATCGGCGCCCGGCGCAATATGGCCGTATATCGCCGTATCCGGCGGCATACCGTTTTTCTGCATTGATCTGAATACGGCTTCCGTCGGGTAATCAATCACCAGAACGGGAACTTTTATTTTACGGCGGTCCTCCAGCTTGCAGATAACGCTCTTTGAGTTGCCCACCTTGTCCACCGCCGTCACCTTGATGTTTTTGGGCGCGTCTTTACCGGCAACGGCCGTCAGCGCGACGCACCAATAGGGGTCGCCGGGGCGCGTTTCAATATCTTCTTTGACCGTACCCCATTCATAATACAACGCTGAAAGGCCGGTTTTTTCATAAGCGCGGCCGGAAAGGAAGAACGTGCTAAAAACATCCTCACCCGGCGCCGGGCTGTACACCTCAAGCTCCGGCCCGCTGTTGGTAACAAAAAACAAATAAGGTTTGACCGCGGTCACGCCGGTCATGTCCACCGTCCGGAAATAATAAACCACCGGGCCGTCCGGTATTTTTCTGGTGTCTATCGGCAGGGAAAAATCCACGGCGGTAATATCCTTTCCTTTTCCTTTCCCGGACAATGAAATATATTTTTCGCCGTCCACGCTGTATTCTATGATTTTTATGCCGTTTGGATCGCTTGCCGTCCCCTTGAGGGTAACGGAGCCGGTGATAATATCGCCGACATTATGAGAACTGAGTTCTATTTCCGGCGGGGCTGTGTCGAGAATAAAATCAATCATCCCTATCGGACCGGCGACATCTTTGGAATCGAAGGCCTGGACATACAGGGTATGCCTGCCGTCGGGGACGGATGAAAAATCAACCGGCTGGTTCCAATACTCCGTGCCGGTGACATTGGTAAAATCGCTCTCATCCATGCGCGCCACCACCCGCTGTACGCCATAACGGCCCGCGGCGACGCCCAGAACATTGATATTCTGCCGGACTACCATATTATTTTGAGGATACACCACCCGCGCGATGGGAAGGCCGGCCAGGGGATCTATTCTGACATTAAAGGCCCCTGAGATCGCCTCATTTCCCGCGCGATCCCGGGCATATACAATAAAGTTATACAAGCCCTTTTTGCGGGCGGTAACATCAAAATCGTTTTGCCATATCTCGCCGCCTTCCGCGGTTACCGTCTCTATTTTGTCTTTCCGCCCCCCGGCCCACAGCGCCGGTACGCACAAGGCAAACAAAATACAGGAAACAACCTGTCGGCGGAAGTGGGTGGTTTTGAGCATTGTTTTCACGGCCAATTTCATTATCTCTCCTCCTCCCTAGAACAGGCTGATCCGCCCGCCAAAAGCAATGGTAAATTTGACACGCCACGCGTCACTGGACGTTACATCCGAAGGGGCGAACCAAATGCCCGGTTCCGTGTACAGCGAGAAGGTCTTAAAGTACTTCCATTTGGGGAAGAAGAAGGCCATATCCGCTTTTATCATCTCCCATTGGAAAAGGAATTCGCCCATCCACAGGCGAGTCTCGCCTTTCTCCATCATAAAATAGGAGAAATGGGCGCCAACAGCAACGCTGGTGGTATAAAAATCCCAGTCCGGACCAAGCCACTCGCCCACATTCTTGGTATAGACATTGGCAAGCACCTTCCCGCCAAAAGCCCAGCCGGAATACCGGGTGCCGGGAGTCGCGTGGGAGGCATTGCCCTGAACTTTAACATTGTCATCAAAGAACGTCAGGCCCAGGCCAGTCATATACTGAAGTCCGCCCAGGAAACTCCCGTCAAGGTACAGGCCCTGAATAAAGCCCGGTACCGCGTAAAAGGCCTTGTCGCCGGGACGCAGGCTGACTTCCACCGTGTCCATATCATAGTCATCCTTGGCGGAACCATAGGTCAGCACCGTGTCACGGTGAGAACTGTTTTCCGGAGGGGCCATAACATTGACTACCGGGGGACGGGTATCTACGGTCAGAATGATGCGGCGGACGGCGACACTTTCATCGTTAAAAGTCGCCTTAACGACGACAGGCAGGGGGCCGGGTACCAACTCGCCGGTTTCCAGACGGAATTTCCATTTTTCCCCGCCCTTCGCTGACTTAAAACTGCGCCCGTTATCAAGACTCACCTCTACTCTGTGTACCTTGGGGGCGTTTTTCTGGGCTTCGCGGGCGGCTTTTTCGGCTTCACGCTCGGCCTTCGCGGCGGCTTTTTCAGCGGCCTTGCGGGCCTTTTCATCCAGGGGAGCGGCTTCCCCATCGGCGGCGGCCGCGGCAGGCGCCGCGCTCGCGGGAGCGGCAGGCGCCGCGGCGGCTCCTTCGGCATCCTCCTCGGATGGCTCTTCCTCGGGAAGAATATAGAAAGTTCTGCCGGAAATATACGGGCGCCGCGTTATGACATCGCCGTCATGGTGGCTGTCTATCAGCAAAACCGGCCCGGACTTCTCCATCTGCACTTTATTATCGAATGATATAATCTGCTCGCCGTTGGGAGTCCTGAAAGACGCGGAAAAAACAACCGGATCTTCGGTCGTAACGGCGTCTTCCGGCAAATCATAGGCGAATATCCCATAACGGTTCACCTCAACGTCGGCATGGACTTTCTTGTTCAGCATCAGCGTAACGGTTTCAGGGATGACCGCGCCGGTTATCTTGCCGCTGACCACCAGCGGCCCGCTGTGGGTTATGCCGGGCAGCGGGTTTATCAGGGCCACTTCGGACGCGGCCCGCGCCTTGAGCAGGTTGACATTGCGAATAACGGATGTTTCATTTCCCGACTGGTCAACAAGGGTGATTTTGAGGCTGTAGTCCCCGTCGGGGAAAGCGGCGACATCCAGTGTTTCCTGGATGACCATTTTATCCGTAGGCAAGCCGAAAGATCGCTGTACATTGGGATTCTCGACATTGACAAACTGGACCGAAATACTCTTGAGGCTTACGCTGTCATAAACCAGCCCGGTTATCGGAAGCGATACGCCTATCTTGTCGCCGTTGCGGGGGGATCCCAGATCAATTTCCGGCGGGGTATTGTCAATATTGATAATGCCGTTGGTAAACGAAGATACTCCGTACTTGTCAATGGTACGCACCAGCATGGAGTATACCCCGTCCGCGTAGGCCTTGGTATTCAGGGTGATATTCCAGGGGGAAGGGTTTGTCTGGCTGCTGACAAAATCCGCCCGCTGATAACTGACTCCGTTGTCCATGGATATCAGCACCCGCTCTATGCCGTTACGATCAAAGGTAGTGCCCCGGACTATAATATTGCTCCGGTTCCAAATGTCCATCGGGGGACCCGTAACCTTGGTAACCGGCGGGACGGTGCTGACCTTGAACACCCGCCGAATGGTTTCGCAGACAGTGCCGTAAATATCTTCGGCAAAAATTTCAAGGATATTTTCACCGTCGGTCAGATCGCCCATGCTGACGGGAATCAAAAAGTTTTGTTCCGTTTCAAACCGGTTAAACTCGGTATTGCGGTTGCGGGCAAGGGTTTCCGTGACCGTGTCCCAGGGGTTGCGGGGAGAAAGTATGCGCCAGTATACCAGGGCTATACCGTCATCATCAAAGGTAAGTCCCGATATATCATAATCCCCGGTTACAATTTCGTCCTCAAGCGGGGAGTTGAGAATTATGGTGGGAAAGTCGTTGCTGTTGTCAAAAATGAACTCCGGACTTGCCTGCACCCGGTTGCCGGCCCGGTCAACCGCCCTGATGATCAATTTTTGTTTATGGTTCTGCATAAATGAATAATCAAAACGGCCGTTGAACATGGCCTGGTTATATTTGGCGGCATATTCCATCTTCTCAAATGAAAGGCCGTTGTCTATCGAAAAACTGATTTCCCTCAAGGGGACAAAATAATTTACGGTACCGGTGGTGGTAACCTCGCCGTGAATGGCGCCGTAGCTCTCCGTCGGGACCATAAAACTAATTTCCGGCAGGGTGACAAATTTATTCACCGGCAAATACCGGGGAAGATCGCCCTTGCCTTCCCTGACGGTGCGGAATTCCATAGGCACCGGACCTTCCGGTACATCTTCAAGGTTGATCGTCGCGGAAAAGTCCCCCCTGGCATTGACATTGACCGGCTTCCAGGTGTCGTCCCAGCGGAGCCGGTACTCCAGAGTCTGATCGGCGCTATAGCCCTCAACATAACCGCGGACAGTCACCGATTCGCCGAACCAGGTATAATCATCCGGACTGACAATGGTTATGGATGATTCTACCAGTTCCGAACCCGCCGCACGCGGAAGCTTGTTAATACGCATGGTAAAAACCTGGCCGGTGACATCGCCTTCATCCATTGCCCAAAGCCGCATGGTCGTTCTCCCCTCGGGGATAAGGTCCGGCGAAATACGAAAACTCGGCTGAGCCATAACGTATTCTATCTGGCCTTCAATGATGATGGCGTAGGGGAAAAAACCCGGAAGGATATGGCCGTAAATCGGCTGATCCGGCTCCAGATTTATCCTGCCCCCGCTGGGAAGAGGATAATCAATGACCAAAAACGGAGTCTTGTATTTGCGGGTATCCTGGAAACGCTGGGTAACAACCGTGACGTTGCCGCTCTTGTCAACCGCGGTAATGCGGAAGGGAATGGAACGGTTATTCGCCATTGAAATGGGAAAAGTTACCGCCCAGAACGGATCGCCGGGATACAGGGGAATCTCTACTTTTTCGTTGGCCCATTCGTAGTAGAAAGCGGTAAGGCCTACTCCGCTGTACACCCGGCCGGTAACCTGGGTTCTGCCGTAGGTATCTTCTTTTAACTTCGGCGAAATAATTTCGATTTGAGGCGGAATATTATTCACAAAGAACAAAAAAGGCCTGGTTATGGAACTGCCGGTTTTATTGGTCGCCCGCAGGTAGTACACCACCGCGCCGTCCTGCATTTTTTTACTTTGGATGGGAAATTGAAAATATTTGTTATCATCGCCCCGTTTTTTACTGAGACCCAAACGGGAAAAACGCTCGCCGTCCATACTGATAGACAGGGAATCAACCTCGTTGGCGTCGTACACACTGCCCTTTATAACTACATTACCGGCAATCAGATCGCCGATTTCACGGTCAATCAAACTTATTTCCGGCGGCAGCAGGTCCAGTATAAAATTAATTTTGGATTCCGGCCCCATAATATCCTGGGAATCTATCGCCTTGACATAGATAGTATGGTACCCTTCCGTCAGATCCATCGCCGGTATACGGTAATTCCAGTATTCGCTGCCCTCAAGCTCCTGATATTCCTCATCGTCAATTTTAACAAGAACCTGTTTAACGCCGTAACGCGCGGAGGCAACGCCGACAATACTGACATCCTCACGTATAACCTGGCCATTCTCCGGATACACCACCCGCGCTTCGGGAAGACCCGCCATCGGGTCAACCTTGATATTGAAAGGACCGCCTATTCCCTCATTACCTGCGGCGTCTTTGGCGTTGATAATAATATTGTAGGTTCCCGGTTTTCTGCCGGTAACATCGAAGCCCTTCTGCCATATATCAATACCGTCCGCGGTTTCGGTGACAATATCCCCGCTGCCCCTCGCGTACAGGGCCGTGGGCAGAAAAATCATCAGAGTCACCATTACAGACAGGAAAACAGAATGCCGGCAATGAGATAGGTTAAAAACGGTTCTACAAACTTTGCGCATTATTTGCTCCTTGCCGTATTTCATCCATTTTTGCCAGCTTTTTAGTAAACAGACACTAATTACAGTATAATACAAGAATAGTACATTTTTATAAAAAAGCAAGTATTTTTATGGAGAATGACGCTTCCCGCAACAATGTCAAATAGTGTATTATTCATTACACCCTCATGAAAACACGCCAATTTGTTTATCGTTGTTCCTCCTGCGGTCATGAAGAACCCAAATGGCTGGGCCGCTGCCCCGAATGCGGGGAATGGAACACTTTGATCGAAACTTCGGCGGCTTCCGGTGGTAAAGGGCCCTCCGGCCGCCGGGAAAACAGGGGAAAAGGGCCGAGTTTACCCCAATCCTGGCCGCTTGCCTCGGTAGAAAGCAGGGATGGCGGGCGAATTTCATCGGGCATTGCCGAATTGGACCGCGTATTGGGCGGCGGAATCATGAAACGCAGCGCCATACTGGTAGGCGGCGAGCCCGGCATCGGCAAATCCACCCTGCTTTTGCAGACCGCGGCGGCGGCGGCGATTAAAGGCCGCGTCCTGTACATCTCCGGCGAAGAATCCGCCGGGCAAATCAAACTACGGGCGGACAGACTGGGCCTTACCGGCGAAAGTAACCTTGAGCGGATCGAAGTCATCTGCACCGGCAGCCTCGAAGAAATTGAAATGACCCTGAACGCCGTCAAACCCTCCCTTATTATGGTTGATTCCGCCCAGACCCTCTTTTCAGCCGACGCCGGCTCAATTCCCGGCACCGTCAGCCAGATGAAATTCTGTTCTTTTGAGTTAATTGCCTGGGTCAAGGAGCATGACGCCGCCCTGTTCCTCGTGGCGCATATTACTAAGGAAGGAATCATCGCCGGGCCGAAAATGCTGGAACATCTGGTAGACACCGTACTGTATTTTGAGCAAAACGACAAAACCGCCGGACTATCCGGCGGCCAGGACTGCCGTTTTTTACGGGCCTCGAAAAACCGTTTCGGTTCGGTGGATGAAATCGGCATTTTTACGATGGGGGAAAAGGGTCTGACGCCCGTTGAGGACATCGGAACGCTGTTTTTGGTCAGGCGCGAGGGAGAACTTCCCGCCGGAGTAGCCACCGCCGCCGTACTGGAAGGCACCCGGACAATACTCGTGGAGATTCAGGCCCTAACCATCCCCGCCAAAGGCGCGGTCAGCCGCGTTTTTTCCGATAAAATCGATTCCGGCAGGGTTTCCCGCGTAGCCGCGGCGCTGGAAAAGCACCTGGGCCTGCGCCTTTCCGATCAGGACTTGTATATCAACGTAGCCGGAGGGATTCGCATCACCGAAGTAGGGGTAGAACTTGCCCTTGCCTGCGCCCTATATTCGGCGCGCACCGGCCTCGCCCTCCCCTCCGGCCTTGCCATAGCCGGCGAACTATCCCTGACCGGAGAACTACGTCCGGCCAGCCGCCTCTCCGCGCGCATAAAAACCGCCCACAACCTGGGTTTCACGGTTTTCCTCTGCCCCGCCCCGGAAAGCCCGCCTGAACCCGCGGGCCAGACAGCCGCGCTCAAACCTGCCCGTGATATAAAATCGGCTATTAAGTTGATTTATGGGTGAAATTAAGAAGGGGAAGAAGAAGAATTAACCACGGAGGACACGGAGTTTCACGGAGGGGGAAGAATCAAGATACTAATATCTTAAACTCCGTGTAACTCCGTGTCCTCCGTGGTAAAAATTCTTATTTCTTTCGTTTGAAAGAAAGGCACCCATTTCCGCGGGGGGGCAGTTACTTTTTTTTCAAAACCACTCAAGCAAAATGCAACTTCTCACCCTATACAGTGTATGAAGAATTTATTAAGACGCTTCTTGTTTTTAAGAGAACTGAAGCGGCTGGCAAAGGAAAATGCCGAACAAGGTAAACCCCTGTGCATTATGGACGACATAGTCTTTAAGGCTATGCTCTCTTCCGATACCGAGGAATCACGCCAGGCGCTCCGCCACCTCCTTTCAGCCTGCACCCACCGTGAAATCTCCACAGTCCGGGTCATCAACAACGACCTGATTCCCGTTCATCTGTGTCATTTACAGTCAAAAATGACCTCATTTTATAGTCAATTTTGATATTTTTTTAGCGGACCTTAGTGAACCTTAGCGAGCCTTAATGAACATTGTCAGTCGTTTTCAGGGTCGAAAATAGGCTTGT
>Ga0268262_10002503_pt1 | contig 21136 bp, 20 predicted proteins | sample TergutNc150P3_FD_190354 | JGI IMG/M metagenome (GOLD analysis project Ga0268262, IMG submission 190354) | Nasutitermes corniger P3 segment gut microbial community from laboratory colony in Florida, USA - Nc150 P3 (SPAdes) (version 2) | ecosystem: Host-associated > Arthropoda: Insects >... | reverse complement strand
CATACGGGTAACGGTTTTTAACGCCGTTCGCCCGTACCGGCCTGCCGTAATTAATCGAACCTTTTTTTACAACAGGCCTTTCTGAATGAAAGAGGCGATCAACGATCACCATGTTCTCCCATTTATATATTAATATATAACACTCTTTTAACACTCGTGTCAAGTATTTTTGATTTTTTTTATAAAAAAAAATAAATTTTTTTTAATATTTTTTATCTATCTATAGTATTAATTTTCGTAAATTTCCCGAAAATTCGCCGTATTTTGTACTATATTAACCTATATTGTTGCATATTATGATTTTATACCGAATTTCCGGCCGTTTCTTGACTATTTTGGGAATTTTATCAATACTGAGTTTATGAAATACATATCAATTATCGTTTTGACTGTCGTTTTGGCGCTGTCCTTAAGCGTATGCCAGTCCGTAAAAACCGAAAAAGAAGAGCCGTTTACCGTAAAACTCGACTCCCCTAAAATCAACCTTGGAACAATCGAAGTCCAGTTTGACAAGATGATGGGCATTGCCGGGATTCAGCAGGAAACGGTTACCATTGATTATTACCCTTTGGAAGACGCCGTATGTTTACAGTACAGAATCAACTTTATGACATACTACCTGTTTTTTGACAGAGAAGGCCGGGCCGCCTACTTTAAAGCCCTTGAACAGTATAAGGAAGATTACGCTAACCGGGTATTAAAATCCAGCGGCAACAGAAACACAAGAAGAAAATACGGCAGGGTTCAAACTTATCTAATCTGGCAGGCCGCCGCCTTTATGAAAAGATCGATGGCTAGCATGTATACCGAGATTGGTTATGACATAAAAAGCGTTTCCAAAAATAAAGCGTCTTTTTTCGTTTTATATCAGCGTGAAGCGGAATATGTAGACAAAATTACAAACAAAGAAATAAGAAACACCCAAAGCCTGTTGATATATTTAACAAGGGCGAAGGCGGATGAATTGGCGGAACTTTTTAATCAGGAACTGTTAAAATCCGTTGTTCCCGAAACAATCAAGAAAAAAGCCGAACCCTTAATTGTTGATACTATCGACGCTTATTAAGGTAATAACATGACGGAAAACGGAAGCCTGAACCGGGGCGGCGCTCCGGCTTTAATAGAAAGTTTCAGAAAAGAAATGGCGAAACGCATCACAGGCCAAACCGAAATGATAGACGGGCTTCTAGCGGGGCTTATCGCCGGAGGGCACGTTCTTCTTGAAGGCGTGCCGGGGCTTGCCAAAACTCTGGCGGTAAAAAGCCTCGCTCAAATTACGGGTCTGGATTTTAAGCGCATTCAGTTTACCCCCGATCTTCTGCCCGCCGATTTAACCGGAACTTTAATTTGGGAACAGGCGACGGGCAGTTTTTCGGTGCGAAGAGGGCCTGTTTTCGCCAATGTAATTCTCGCCGACGAAATAAACAGGGCTCCGGCGAAAGTACAATCCGCTTTACTGGAAGCAATGGAAGAAAAACAGGTTACTATCGGGGAAAAAAGTTATCCCCTGCCCAACCCTTTCTTTGTGCTTGCCACGGAAAACCCCATCGAGCACGAGGGAACTTATTCCCTTCCCGAAGCGGAACTGGACCGTTTCTTAATGAAACTTCTTGTCGTGTATCCCAAACCGCTTGAAGAGCTTGAAATCGTAAAAAACAGCGCGCCCTTTTCCGCCGACGAGAAAACTACGCATCAAACGCCGCTTTCCCCGTTACTGGACGCCGAAGCGCTTAATATTTTGCGTAACACCGCAGACTCAATTCACATAGACGAGGAAATCAACAAGTACATTGTCTCGATTGTAACCGCTACCCGCCCCGTATCCAAATCTACGGACGGGGTTTACCGTTATATGTCATTCGGCGCTTCTCCCAGAGCTTCAATCGCCCTGTACCGCTGCTGCAGAATTTTCGCAATGCTGGAAGGGCGGAATTTTGTCACGCCGGAAGATGTAAAAAACGCCGCTCTCCCTGTTCTGCGCCACAGGATTGTCCTTTCTTACGAAGCCGAAGCGGAAGGAATGGACGCCGACGCCGTTATCGCCAGAATTCTTAACCACGTACCGGTTCCATAAGACGGAAAACAGCGCATGGAAACAAGCGAGCTTCTGCGCAATATCACAACCCTTCCCATAATCTCAAGCGGCCTTGCCGAAGAAATGCTTGCCGGAAATTTCCGCTCGGTTTTTAAAGGGCAGGGAATGGAATTTGACGAAGCAAGGCGTTACGAGCCGGGCGACGACATACGCTCCATCGACTGGAACGCAAGCGCCCGTTTCGGAACTCCCTTTGTAAAAATGTACAGGGAAGAACGGGAATTAACAATTTTAATTTTATTGGATATTTCCCCGTCCATGCACAGCGACAAAATCGCGCGCGCAAGCAAAGCTCACGAAAATTTTTCTCATTCAGGCGTACCTCACAAAGACATCAGCCCTTACGAACAGGGGCTTATCAGCGCGGCGTTAATCGCCTTTTCGGCGGAACACACGGGACAGCAGTTAGGCGCTTTTTTCTTTGACAATAAAATAGAAAAAGTTTTTCCTCCGCACAAGGGGCGGCGGCATATAATGGCGCTTATAATGGCGGCATTGCGGTATCAAAACCGGATACCGCCCCGCAAAGACAAACACGGCAGTAACATCGCGGCCGCCCTCGCCGGAGCGCAGCGCCTTTTAAAAAGACGCTCGCTTGTAATTGTAATTTCGGATTATTACAGCGTTAACTGGGAGCATGAGATGGCAAACCTTTGCCGCAAACACGACGTTATCTCCCTGCGTGTGGTTGATCCGCCCGATCTTCCGTGGAAAGGGCTTATAACAATGGAAGACCCCGAAACAGGAGTGCGCCTTGAAGCGCCCGCCGGAATGGATTCTTTTAAGGAAAGCTGGCTTCAATGGCACAAAGAACGATCCGGCCTTTGGGAAAATCTTTGCCGCAGAGCCGGAGCGTCTTTTCTGGAACTTACAACGAAAGAAGACGCCCCTTCTTCCCTGCTGAAATTTTTCGGAGCGAGAGGCTTCGAGATGCACAGGAATAAAATATGAAAAAATACGCGGCGTTAGCTGTTTTTATTTTTTTATTTACCGCCGCATATTCGCAAGTCAGCGCTCAAAACAGCGAGCGCAATAGCGCACAGTACAGCGGGGCGATGTTAATACCGAAAGTTGTTTATGTGGGAGACTCCGCTATTTTTGTTCTGCCGCTTCCGGCGACAATAATAAATTCAGAGGACATTATCCTTACATCGCTGTCGCCTAACATCCCAAAAGACGACAACATTGATTTTAACAGAGTAATCCTTGAACGCCGTGTAACGGGAAGCAGGCTGTTAATTGAATTTACGGCGTATATCCCCGGTTATCTGAAATTTCCCGCAATAGAAATAGGCGGCGAATCATTCACGGGTTTGTCCGTAACAATAAGCTCCGTTATCGACTCACGCAGATCGCTTGAGCTTTCCGGCTACGCTTCCTCGCTTGCGATGCCCGGAACCGCAATGATACTTTACGGAGCATTGGCGTCGGTAATTTTTATTATTTTATTGATCCTTTGGTTTGTTTTTAAGGGACGGGCATTTGTAAAAATATGGCTGGAAAAATGGAAACGTATCCGCCTTTTTACGTTTATGAGAAACATGGAAAGACGCCTGCAAAAAGCCCTGTTAAGGGGCGGAGATATGCGTGTAATTCTTGATAAATTATCCGACACCGTAAGGGATTTTCTTTCCGTTTTAACAAACACAAACTGCCGCTCCATGACAGCGCGTGAATTTAACAATCTGCCGGAGCAATTAATTCAAAACGGCGGCTTTCTTGGAGATTTTTTCCGCCGCTGCGACAAGTTCCGTTTTTCGGGAGGGGAAGTTACCCTTCGGGACATATCGGGACTGTTAAACGATCTTCGCAGATACACGGACCTGCTTTTCTTGAATGAAACCCTTATCAAGGTAAAGAAAGGAGGCGCTGCGTGAATTTCGGGTTCGACAGGCCTCTTGCCGTTGCAGCGGCGTTTATAATTGTTCCTCTGGCGTGGATTATTCTTTCACGGCTTAAAAATCCGTTTGTAAAATATGTTCCGCTTGGAGCGCCCGGCGGCGTTCCGTTCAAATCGCAGAAGATGGACGGGCTTGTAATTTTAATTAAGGTTCTGGAATTTACCGGAATCATTTTGCTTTTCTTCGCAGCGGCGGGCCCCGTGACAAAAAGAACGGAAACTGTCTGGCTTAACCGCGGAGCGGATATAATTTTTATATTGGACGTAAGCCCCAGCATGGCGGCCTTGGATATGGACGGAAAAAACCGTTACACGACAGCGAAAAATTTAATTATTGATTTTGCCGACAAGCGCCCTTCTGATAACATCGGGCTTGTAGCGGTAGGAACAGACGCCGTTCTTCTCCTTCCGCCCGCCACAGACAGGGAATCTTTGTACCTGCGCCTTGAAAGGCTTCATATCGGGGAAATGGGCGAAGAAACCGCCCTTGGAATGGGGCTTGCGACCGCCGCCTATCATTTGGAAAAATCAAACGCAAAACGTAAAATAGCGGTTCTTATTACGGACGGCGAAAATAACGCAGGCGCAATTCAGCCCGAAACAGCCGCTTCTATGTTACGTGATCTGGGCGTATCGCTGTGGATAATAGGTATCGGAACAACCGGAGAAGTCCCCATAGATTACCTTGATCCTTACACAAAAGTCCGCCGTGCCGGCCTTTTCGACTCACGCTTTGATATCGAAAGCCTTCGCCGTTTAAGCATTGCCGGCGGCGGAACATTTATTTTCGCCCCTACCGCCAACAGTTTTGCCGCCGCCTTCTCAAGATTGTACGAAGATGAAATAACGGTGCAAATATCCCGTTTAATAAACCGCAGACACTCCGTGTCAATTTATTTTTTAATTTCCGCAATAGTGCTTATCGGGACGGTCTGGATAACCAAACGTGTACTATACAAAAATAATTTAACCGAAGAACTGGCTAGAAAAATAAAAATTTCCGTTGTTTTTTTCCTTTTCTTCATTGTGTTTTCCGTTACCGCCGTAATTAACCCGAAGTGGGGAACGCAGATTACGGTTTCCGAATACCGCCGGGGACTGGACGCTGTTTTCGCCGTAGATGTCTCCCGCAGTATGGATATCCCCGACGCAAAAACAGACGGCGCTCAATCCCGCCTTGAGCGTGGCGTATATATCGCCGGGGAGACCATCAAAGCGGTTCCCGGAGTGCGTTTTGCCGCCGCCGTAGGCAGAAGCAAGGGCTATTTGTCGGTTCCGCTCGCGTGGGACACCGAAGCGCCGTTAAGTTTTCTGCGTTCGCTTGATACGGTATCAATGACAGGCAGAAGCACCAATCTTGAAGCTCTTGTAGACGCCGCGGCGGCCGCCTTTGACAATTCTTCTCCGGCAAAAAAGGTAATAATCCTTGTTTCGGACGGCGAAGCGCTTGGCGGCATTCTCGGCAACGCCCTTAACAGATGCGTAAAAGAGGACATTATTGTAAATACCGTCGCCCTCGGCAGCGACACAGGGCGGCTTGTTCCCCATTACGCAAACAACGCAGAAACGCCTGCGGTGATAAGCAAAAGGGACACAGCCGTTATGCGCATGGCCGCCGAAAAAACAGGCGGCATTTACATCGACGGCAGCCGTGACGACGCTTCCGCCGTTCTGGCGAACAATCTTTTTTCAATTTCGGTGCAAACAGGCGAAGGAAGGGGGCATCCCGGCCCGAAAGAAAGGCGGACGTTCTTTATCTTTCTGGCTATTATCGCCTACGGCATATCAAAATTTGTCCCCTTGCTTCCCGGCCTTCCCGTTATACCGTTAGCCGCAATTATTTTTACGCTTACCTCCTGTTCGGAAGGCAAATTGACTCTGCTGGAAGCGAATTATCTGCAAACACGAGGCAGATACGACGAAGCTCTTTTACTTTACCTTAAAGCGCAGAATTTTGAAGACGCCGCACCCTACGCCGAATACGGTCTCGGCTTAACATTTTATTTATTGGACGAGAACAAAGCCGCCCTAAAAAGTTTTGACAGTTCCAAAAAGAAACTGGAAAACCTTCCCGACAGCGGACACAGCGAGCTTCGTTTCAGGAACAGCTACAACTCGGGAATAATCTTTTTCGAGGAAGGCGACTACAATTCCGCCGCCGCCGCCTTCAAAGAAGCCCTGCGCGCGGACGGCCGCAAAATAGAAGCGAAGCGCAACCTTGAACTAAGTCTTATGTCCGCCGCCCGCCAGTCCGAAAAAGACAGCGCAAACGAAAACCGCCGGAACAGTGAAACCCGTGAACAGCTATTTAATTTTATCCGCGAAGAAGAACAGCGGTTATGGAAAAGCCGCGAGTGGGCCCCCGAAGATAAACCCACAGGGCTGGATTACTGATTACGGCGTATTTGCAACAATTTATTTTAAGTTTTCCAGATTAAATTCCACCGTCTGCGCCAACGAAGAAAAAAGTTTATTTGACGATTCAAGATAGGCATGAAAAGAATCTTTTGCGGCGCTTTCGCTTTCATTGTTTTTGCTTTCGGCGGGGAAAAGAAAACCGGCAACTTCTTTTACTTCGCTGTCCGTTATGCGGCGCATAATCTCGTCCATGTCTTTTAATATTTTATTCTGTCTGCCGGAATCTGTTTTGCCCTTTAACGCCTGCCTTGTAATTTCCGCTCCTTTTTTGGCGGCGTTCCCTACATCTTCAAGCCCGCGGATTAAAGCGGATACGGCTTTCGCGTAACGTTCGGCGCGTTTTTGTTTTTCTTCCGGGTTGTTAAAATCATTTTCTGTTTTTGAAAACACTTCGGCAAGTTTTTTGTCAATTTCCGCTCTGCGCTCGGGAAGGGAAAGAAGCGTTTCTATAGCAGCGGATTGAATTCCGGCGATAGCGAGGCCTTCCTGAAAAACACCGTAATTTTTTACTTCGGGGTGCAGGCGGAAACGGTTTTCAAACCATGCGGCATAAAGGGACAGGCGGCGGTCGGTAAGTACTTGCCCGCCCGTGGCGCCGGGGGCGTTGAACGGAAAACCGTCACGCAGAGCGCGCACAACCCATGTCTCGACGGGGTTAAAGCGGGTTGAGGCGGAATTGGAACGGGTCTCAAAAGCAGCGCCCCGGAAATGCGTCTTAAAACCGGGGAACGCAAGGTCAAGACCCGCAATCCAGATTTCATTTGAGCCCAGAGTCCGCGCGAAATCCCACGCTGTAGTGGAAACGGAGCCGCCCGCTCCAAGCGTTCCTTTTGGATCAACCTGTTTTTCAACGAAAGAGCCAAGGGGGAAAAGAGAGCCGCAAAGAAAAATATTTTTAAAAGGAAGGCGCAGTACGGGCGGATAAACGGCGGATTCCGCTATCAGCGCAGTGTGTCCGCAAGGGCATCTGTCAAGGTGGCGGCTGTTCCAGAACTGGGGGTCTACCACAAGAACAAAATCGGGCTGTATGCCGTTATCTGTAAAAAAACGGAAAGAAGTGTCTACGGCGGCTATAACGCACCTTTTATGTATTTCCCGTAAAAAAGGGCGTACCTTGTCAAGACTGGGACCTGCGGCGGCAAGAAAAACAGGCACAGCGGCGCCGCCAACAGCGCCGCCAACGGTGATGCCTGCGGCGAGACCGGCAAGGCGTGAAACGCCGGCGTAATCACGGACAGCGCTGATGTTACGTGACAAATTGCGCACCCACCGTTTCCCGAAACGTTTCAGCGTGGCGGAATTAACATCGTCCCTCATCGACCATGTGCGCAGTTTTTCTTCTACAACGCCGTACCATTCCTTGTCAAGATCGATAAGCGCCCTGTTGCGGATAACAACAGGTTCGGTTTTTTCACCTGCGGAAAAAAGTTCGTCCGCCGCGTTTAATGCGTTTGTTATTCCTTCTCCCGTTCCGCCGATTACAAAAATAATTCTGTTTTCGGAAAGGAAAGAACTTAAATCCCTTGTCTCAAACGCTTTGACAAGAAGCTTCCTGTGTTTTTCAACAATTATAACCGGCCGCCCTTTTTCATTTGCGGCGATGGCGGCGGCACATGCCGATGCCGAATAACCAAGTCCAAAGCCGAGTATAACGACAGCCCCGCTGCCCGCCGCCGCCGACTGGGCGAGCCGAAGCCCCTCACGCGCCGGGTCACGCCCTGAATGTATATTTACGCCTTTCACGCAAAGAGACGGATCGCCTGTGGATGCCGTTACAATTTGAATATCACCGGGAGCGAAACTGGTATCTTCGATACCTTCTTCCGAGGAAGTAATTTCTTCAAGAAGTCCCGGATATTGAGCGATCAGGACTTTGCGGTTATTTTCCCAAACAGACACGGCTATTCCAATTCCAAAATAATATTCATTCCGTCTGTAACCGGAGTTCCGGCAGGCGGACTTTGACGGCGCACCCAGCCTTCGCCGCGGATTTCCACATGAACATCGTCACGTAACAGAAGGGGGAGCAGAACCCTTTTTGATATGCCGGAAAAGTCCGGCACCTGACTGCCGATTACGGGAAGGCGGGGAGCGGGAATATTTACCGAAGGCGGATGCGTAACCTGCGGATTGCGTCCCCGTGGAATACCGATATAATCAATAAGCGATTCCGCCGCCTCTCGTATCGCCGGAGCCGCTATTCTTCCGCCCAAAATTTCTCCTCTTGGTTTAATTATCGCAAGGTACAGTATAAGCGAAGGCGATTCGGCGGGAAGCAGGGCGATACAGCTCGCTATAAAATCGGTTTCGGAATATCTGCGTGTGGAAGGGTCTATTATCTGGGCGGTTCCGGTCTTTACCGCCAGCGACAAATCTTCAACGGCGGCACGCCAGCCGGTTCCGATACCGGAAGCCGTATCCACCATGTAGGAGCGCATGGCTTTAGCGGTTTCCGCTTTCAAGACACGCCTTCTTTCCACAGGTTTCCATTCTTTAACATTGCCGTCAGGAGACATAATATGCGACACGATTCTGGGAGAGATCAAAATGCCGTCGTTAGCTATAGCGCTTGCCGCCTGTAACATCTGGTAAGCGGAAACCGCTATTTCCTGACCTATCGCTATAGTGGGCTTTGTTCTGTCCGACCACTTTTCGCTCCCCAAAAGATAGCCTGTTGTCTCACCGGGGCTTCCCGCTCCCGTGCGTGAGCCGAAACCATAGTCCGTTAACAGCTTGAAAAACGCCCCATTGTTTAACTGGTCGGAAGCATAAGCGGCTCCCGCGTTACAGGAGTGAATAATTATCTCTCTGGCGGTTACCCTGCCGTGCGCCCCAAGACATTTAATTTGACTGCCCTTGTTTGTGACATAAACGCCGTTGCAGAAAAATGTTGTGTTACCCGATATTGCGCCTGAATCCATAAGCGCCGCAAGGGTATAAACCTTAAAAACGGAGCCCGGCTCATAAGCCCAGATAACGGGACGGTTCATGCGGCTTGTCTCGTCCGATGTGCGGATATTATTCGGATCAAAATTAGGCACGGAAGCGGAGCCGATAATATCGCCGCTTCTGGGATCCATCGCAAGAAGCATCACCGCTTCGGCGCGGGTATCTGTCATTGTTTTGGAGGCAATACGCTCAAGAATATGCTGAACGTTTGTATCTATTGTCAGCATTACATGAGAGCCTTTGCCGTAAGCGCTGCCTCCGGCTTCTTTTCCTTCCAGGGTGCTGTTAAAAGCGTATTCAATTCCTTCCAGTCCATGATTTTCAATTCCCACAAAACCGACAATCTGGCTCGCGAGATTTTTTTCGGGGTATAGCCTTCCGAAAATAGGCTGAACCGTTACTCCCATAATTTTTTTTTCTTCAAGAAGGGCGCTTAAACGCCTTGCGGCGGCGTCATCAATTTGTTTCTTAATATACAAAAAATCTTTTTCGGAAGAAATTATGATTTTTCTGATCTCTGATGAAGGCATTTCCAGCAAGGGCGCAAGTTCGTTCGACAAAAAATCAATATCGGTTATTGCAGGACGCCAAACAGATACGTCGGCAAAACGGATTTGAATGGCTAGAAAATGCCCGTTGCGGTCCATTATCGAGCCTCGCTCCTTAACGGATACGCTCTGGCGGAGATTGGGAACTTTGCCTTTAATCATCAGGTTGCCGTAATAAACAAGCAGATATATCGAAAAAGCAATAAGACCCGCGAAAACAAAAATATACCGCTTTTTAAGGTTCATCAATATCCCAACACCTTCCCTATTATATTATCAATTGGGACAGAACCGTAAGAGCGTGAATCATAGGATACATTTTGATTATCGCCCCCGGCGAAAAAGCCCGTTTCATCAACTTCGAGACAGCGTTTTACCGCCAAATCTCCCAAAGGCGTATAAAAAACCACAACTTCCCCCGGTTTTGGGGCTGACCACCGGATAAGATAGCTCTGCGTCCACGGAAGCCGCAATCCGTACCTAAGGCGGCTGATTATCATTACCTTTCCGCTTTGAATCGAAGGCTCCATTGAACTCCCCTGGGCTATCATAAACTCAAAAAAGAAAAGTTTTAAGAAAAAAGCGGCAAAAAGCGCCAATATAACAGCTTTTGTTCCATTCATATATAATCCCATTCGCGTTTTTTGTCGATAAATCCAATATGGCACTATTAATAGAAAAACAACGCGTTGCGAAACGTGTTAGTTCGCAAAATCATAATACCAGATCGACAGTTTTTAATACCGGATTTATGCGCCATTTTGATCAAAAAAACGTAAACTACAGAAAAAAAAGCGCCGTATCAAATTCTTCCCACAGGAGCGAAAAATCTGAAAGCGGGTTCAGTTTCCCCATTCCTTCAGTCGCTTCCGCCGCTGTTATAGCCGGGGTCATCCTGCTATCCCTTATTACGCTTAAATGGGAAAATTTTAACATAAAAATGCCGGAAAAATACGCTTTTCAAATTAACGCCGAGAATACAGCCAACCAAACGATGCAATACGCCTCGACAGGGGTTCCTTCTCTGCTTTCCGTCACCATACCTGACGAGCCTGTTCCCGTACAAAACCCCGAAAAAACCCCGGAAAACCCTGAAACCGCCAAAAAAACCGAAGATTCTTCTCAGGAATTGATTACCTTCCAATGGCAGCAATATAAGGTGCAAAAAGGGGATTCCGTATCGGGAATCGCCAAAAAATTCGGGGTTTCCATAGGCGCCGTTATATCTTCCAACAATATCCGCAACGCCAGAGGGCTTAAAGAAGGGGTTACTTTACGAATACCGAATATTGACGGTATTCCCTACTCGATTAAAGCGGGCGACAGCCTTTCAAAAATCTCGGCCTCATTCAATGTTCCGCTGGACGTTATTCTTGATATAAACGACTTAAAAAGCGATGTAATAAAGGCGGGGGAAACCATTTTTATCCCCGGCGCCAGAATGAACGATTTAGACCTTAGAATGAGCCTTGGAGAACTGTTTATCTATCCCGTCCAAAGCAAGTATTTAACAAGCGGTTTTGGAATGAGAAAAGACCCGATAAGCGGAGAGCTTAATTTTCATACCGGAATTGATCTTCGAGCTAATACAGGCACTACGGTTATGGCCTCTATGGAGGGGGTTGTTTCCGTAATAAACGAAAACTGGCTGTACGGGAAACATATCATCCTTAGCCATCCTAACGGTTATAAAACCATGTACGCCCACCTTAGCTCTGTCTCCGTAAAACAGGGGGACAAGGTATCGCAGGGGCGAAAAATAGGGGAAGCCGGGAACACAGGCTACAGCACCGGAGCCCATTTGCACTTTACCGTTTATGACAAGAACGGGAAACTTATAAATCCGCTCGATTTATTGAAATAATTTGAGGCATTAGGAGACATTATGCGTAAGTTAATACTCATTCTTTTGGCGTTTCTTGCGATATTTACCTATATTCGGGCTTTTGAAGGGGCGCAAGCCTCGGAAAGATTGGCTGAAATACCTGTGGAAATAAACCGCTAATAATACTACAATAGTAGTATGACATACGGAAAAAAACCCGCCGCTGTATCGGACGTATACGCTTTTAGCGATGTGGTAGATCGGGCATGCGAACAATTAATGGACCGTCAAATTAAATACTCAATTCGGCGTATTCAATCAATGGACGAACGCCTTGCCTTGCTGGAAAAAGAACTGGACGACTTTTTATTACAAAAAAACAGGGATTTATGATGAAAAACAGGCATACCCTTCCGGTTATTGTCTTTTTCTTTTTTTGTATTTTCCGCCTTTTCGGGTTCAGTTTCAGCGATTTAACCCTGTCAAACGACGACAGGCTTTTGTTCAGGGCGGATTTTGAAAATCAGCATGGGCTTTTTGTTTCCCGCCTTACGGATTTATCCATACAGCAGTTAACCGCTTTTCCTGAAAGGCTTGCGGTTACTAATAACGGAAGAACAATTTTGGTTCAAAACCGTTTTGGAGCGGTAAGGATTCCGGTTACAGGCGGAATTCCGGCTCATATTGCGGGCTTTCCGTCATTTGCTTCGGGAAATGTGCCGCTTAAGGGCAGGCCGCATGAATACGCAGTTTCGGGCGACGGCAGATGGGTTCTTTACATAGAGCCTGTCAGCCCCGCTTTCGGGAACCTGCTCCTTATCGAAATTGAAAGCGGCGTTAAACATATTATAAGCGAAAAGATTGAACTGCCCAACACAGGATTTCCCGCCTGCTGGAATCCCGACTCGCGGCTTTTTGTATACGCAAAGGGCGGAAAGCTTTTTTTCTTTCCGATACTTCAGGACATTAACGTTGTAACGGACGAGCGTTTCAGGCAAATAGGGCCGGGAGAAATAAGTTCGGTAGCGTGGGGACAACGCGGGGATTTTTACTATTTTACAGGCAACACCCTGTACCGCGTCTTAACCCCCGAGCTTTTTACAAGGACAATTTACGGCGATTTTCTTTCGATTGGAAGCGTAACCGCCGTTCTGCCCTTTGACTTTGAACCGGGCTTTGACAAGTACTGGATATCCCCCAACTCAAACTCTGTTTTAATAAACAAAAAAGACAAAAGCCTTTTTCTGTTTATGTTAGGTGAAAACCAATACAACAATTCGGCGCTTCCCCACATTATGATCCCGCAGGGAGCGGGCGGTATTGATGTGTATTGGCCGCCTTCAGGCCCGCTTACGGTAATTTCGTCCCAAAATAAAGAACTTATAGTCTGGCGTATTGAAATCAGCGGAAAATCCGCAAGAACTGTAACGCCGGCTACCGGTATTCCGCTGTCTTCCAACGGCGTTTTGTCTCCTGACGGGAAAAAAGCCCTTTTCTGGGGAGACAGAGGGATTGAGCTTTGGGATTATTCGGACTGGTATCTTATTAAAAAATTAAGCGAAAGCCGGATTCTTTCCTGCGCGTGGATAGATAACATGGAATTCGTTGCGGGAAACGCAAGGTTTATAGAAGCGGTCAACACCGGCTCTTCCGAATATACGCGCAGAAGGATATGTCTTTCAAACGCGGATGAATTCGGCTTTGAAGACAGCACGGCTAACCAGCGCATATTCGCCAGAACCGGAAGCGAATGGTTTGCGAGTAACGGAAGAAGCGCGTGGGTTCCGGTATCAACGCCTGTAATACGATCTGTCTCCCTTTCCTCCGACCGCTTCCGCGTATTTTTGGAAACTCAAACAAGCGGGCCTTTTACAAATATACCGATGATACGCAACCTTTCTTCTACCGGCACAACATCGCTTGTATCGGGTCATTCAGCCAGCAGAGCTTACAAACAAGACCGCAATATCAGGGTCGCTTTGTGCTTTGACATTTATGACGATGAAACTGGGTTAACCCAGACGCTTAACGCCCTGCGCCGCCTTAACATAAAAGCCACTTTCTTTTTAAACGGCGATTTTATTCGCAGAAGCCCAAGCGCGGCGGCGGCAATTGTAGCCGCAGGCCACGAAACAGCTTCCCTTTTTTACGCTCCTATCGATCTTTCGGACGCTCGATACAAGGTAACGCCGCAGTTTATAGCGCAGGGACTTGCGCGTAACGAAGATGAATTTTACCGCGCCACGGGAAAAGAGCTTTCTCTGCTTTGGCATCCGCCGTTTTACCGCAGTTCCGGCATGATAAACTCGGCCGCCGCTTCCGCCGGATACGCTACCGCCGCAAGAGATGTTGATCCCGGAGACTGGCTTTCCAGAGACGAAATGTTAAAACTGGGCATACGCCGTCTTTCTTCCTCGCAGTTAATTGAACAAATAATCGAAAAAAGAAAAAACGGCTCTATAATCCCTGTCAGGCTTGGACTTAATCCCGGAGGCAGGGACGACTATCTTTTCCAGAAAATCGACGTACTGCTTGACGCCCTTATCCGTTCGGGCTGTGAAATTGTTCCTGTTTCGGCAATCATCAGGTAATGAGCGGCTCTCTTTCGGTTTTACCGGGTTTAATAGATAAAACCTTTCCCATGCCGGGGCGTTTTTACTCCGCCCTTCCCTCTCAAGTAGCCGAGCTTTCCCGCCTGCTCACGGGAGCAAGAGGAGACCGTTCTCTTTCATACCTGAGCCGCCCCAATTATCTTTCCGCCTACCTGCGCTATTTTCTGCCGTGGAACATCTTACGCCTCTGCCGCCTTCTGCCCTCTCTTGACCTTCCGCTCAAAGCGGGGGACGTAATCACAGACCTCGGATGCGGCCCGCTGACCTTTACAGCGGCGCTTTGGCTTTCCCGCCCCGACTTGCGCCCGGTTCCGCTTGAATTTTACTGTATAGACAACTGCGCCCCCGCCCTTGCCGCCGGGAAAAAGTTTTTTGCCGCCCTAAGCGAAACGGAAAACTGTTCGTGGAAGGTGAATACCGTGCGGGAAAAGATAAACCTTAAAACCAAAACGGCTCTTGCGAGAAAAAAAGCCGCTCTTGTCTGCGCCGTAAATTTATTCAACGAAATTTACGAAGATCTGCCTCATTCCAACAGCGAAGCTCTTAAACGCGCGGCATCCGACGCCGCCCAATTGATGAACAATCAGGCAGCGCCTGAGGACTCCCGCATACTTACAGTTGAGCCGGGAGTGCCTCAATCGGGGCATTTTACCGGTTTTTTACGCTCCGCTTTTCTGGAAATGAACCGCCCTCCCCTGTCGCCGTGCCCTCATTCCGAAGCGTGCCCTATGCCTGGTGGCAAAGCCACCCTCGGTAAAACCAAAACACGATGGTGCCACTTTGCTTTTGATACGGCTGACGCTCCAAAAGAGCTTCACCGTCTTTCCGCCGCCGCAGGTATCCCAAAAGAGCGTCTTGTGTTAAGTTATTTACTGGCAGGCGCTGAAAAACAGGGAAAAGCATCTCATGTTGCGCAAGCGCCGCATGAGGAAAAAGTACGGGTAATATCCGACGCGTTTTCACTTCCCGGCAATAAATACGGAAGATACGGCTGCTGCTCCGACGGCCTTGTCCTATTAACAGGGGATAAAATCAGCGTCGAAAAAATCGCATCGGGGGAGCTTGCGCAGAAAAACGGCATGAACGGCGGACGCGACGAAAAAAGCGGCGCTTTGATAATGGAGATATAATGAAGAAAACACCAAAGTTTTCAAGCCTGCATACCCACACTGTTTTCTGCGACGGCAGAAACGACATAGAAACCATGTGCGGAGCCGCTTTTGAAAAAAAACTTTGCGCGATAGGGTTCAGCGCCCATGCGCCGCTTACAAAAAAGACAGGCATTGAAAGCAATTGGCATTTAAAAGACGAGAAATTAAACGAATATGTCGAACAGGTTCTTGCGGCAAAAAAACGCTGGAAAGGAAAACTGGAAGTTTTGCTTGGTTTTGAAATTGATTATATCAAAGGATTGCGCTCCGCTTTAGATAGCGACATCACGGAAGTAAACCCCGATTATTTAATAAGCAGTGTTCATTATCTTATTCCGTCAAACGGAGCGAAACCTTTTACCGTGGACGGACCGCAGGAAGAATTTTCTCAGGGCCTTAACGAAGGTTTCGGCGGAGACGCGCAGGCGCTTATGAACAGTTATTACGACGCTCAAGCCGAGATGATAGCGCTCGGCGGTTTTGAAATTTTGGGGCACGCTGATTTACTAAAGAAAAATTGCATGGGGAAAAATTTTTGGCCGCAGGAAATAGAAACCTGCCGTCAGAGAGAAATTGCGTTTGCCGCAGGCAAAGCGGGCGTTATCGCTGAAGCAAACACGGGAGGAGTTAACAGAAAAAAGATTAACGAGGTTTATCCTTCTGTAACTTTTTTAAGATTTTTCCGTGAATATAATGTACCTGTAATTATTACCGCAGACGCTCATCGAGCTGAGGATATTAAAGGAAATTATGATATTGCCATACAAACTCTTATATCAGCCGGTTTTTCGGATTATATAAGTATCTTCCGAAAAAGAGATAAAAAGATAATATATAAAAAAGAAAAACTTGTTAATTTGCTTGCCGATGAATAATAAATTACTTATTATTTACTACGGAGGCTATCATCATGAATACAAATACGAAAACACCGGGAACGCTTCTCCTGGAATTTATCGGTAAAACAGGTCTTAATTGCAACAGAGTCGCAAAAGAAATTAAATGCAGTCAAACAGCGTTAAGGCTCATTAGTCTGGATAAAAGCCGCATTACGGCATCCGTCGCCGTTCGCCTCGCGAGATTTTTTAACACCAAGCCCGAATTTTGGCTGCTGTCGCAGATGAAATACGATCTTGTTAAAGCCGCAGGCAACAAAACACTGAACAAACAGCTTAAAAGTATTTCTATTAACGGGTAATCAGACTATATACAGCCTGATTACCCGGCAGCATAACTACCTTGCTGTCTTTACATCATTTCGGGAGCAAAATTTCGCGATTACGCACTGCGAACAGAACGGGCTTACAGGACGGCATAATTTCTGCCCGTAAAGAACAAGAAGGCGGTTTATTTTTTTCCAGAATTTTTTCGGGAGAATTTCCCTTAAAATCATTTCGGTTTCATCCGGGCCTTTGCTTGAAAGCCAGCCGCACCGGTTTGAGATACGGTGAACATGAATATCCACACAAATAGCGTCAATATCAAAAGCCTCGTTAAGCACCAAGTTAGCGGTTTTTCTGCCGACACCCGGCAGGGAAAGCAGTTCTTCCATAGAAGAGGGAACATTGCCGCCGTACTCTTTAAGCAGTATTGCGGCTATTTTTTTTAAGGACGCCGCTTTGTTTCTGTAAAACCCGGCGGGATATATCAATTTCTCGATTTTTTCCTGTTTAAGCGCCGCAAGCTCGGCGGGACCCGCCGCTTTTTCAAGAAGCCTTTGCGAAGCCGCAAGGGTTACATCGTCTTTTGTACGCAGGCTGATAATTGTAGAAGCAAGCACCGCCCACGGAGAACTCGTACCTAAGGTACGCTTGTAATGTTCCGCTATGGTATTTACCGAAGGATCTTTCGCACTTAAAGCACTCGCACTTAAAGTACGTCTCCATTTTTCAAGCGCTGAAAAAATCGCTTCCCAATTTATTTTTCCAGAAGGCATACCGCGTAAACCTCTACAGCGTTTCCCTTGCCAACCTGTCCCAAACCTTCTGCGGTTTTGCCTTTAACAAATACATTGTCCGCTGAGACTTCAAGAGCGGCGGCAAGCGATTTGCGGATAACGTTTCTAAAGGGGAGAATTTTGGGCTCTTCACATATAATCACACAGTCAAGATTGGAAAGCCGCCAGCCCGCTTTTTTTACAAGATCAAACGCATTACGCAAAAGTTCCATGGAATCGGCGTTCTTAAACTTTGGATCGGAAGGCGGAAACAATTCGCCGATGTCGCCAAGCGCCGCCGCTCCAAGCAATGCGTCACAGACAGCGTGGGCAAGAACGTCCCCGTCCGAATGTCCCAGTTCTCCCTTATTAAAAGGAATCTCAACTCCGCCAAGCAAAAAACGCCGCCCTTTTTTAAGGCGGTGAATATCGTAACCAATTCCGGTTTTAATCATTTTTAGGCGGCGAAGCCATTACAACGCCGGGAAGCGTGCGGAAACTTTTAAATGAAATAAATTTAAACGGATGAATATCCAGCGCATTGGGATACCATCCGTCAAGTTCATTTGTGTCTACAATGTTAAGCGCCGGGCTGTAAGAAATAGGAAGCACGGTTCCCCTTTCCAGCAAAAGTTTTTCGGCGTTCGCAAGAGTGGCAAGGCGCTTATTTCCCTCTTCCGTCATTGATTTATCTATTAACGCCTCATAATCATCGTCGCTGAAATGAGCGTCGTTTAAATTGGAATCCCGCCGCCACATTTGCAAAAACGTATAAGGATCGGCAAAATCGCCAATCCACGTGGAAGAACCGATTATATAGCCGCTTTCTTTCATAGACTGAAAATAACGCTCGTAAGGTACAACTTCTACTCTTACCTTAAGCCCCAGTTTTTCTTTCCATGCGGTCGCCATTATACGCCCGATATTCGCAGCGTCAGGCGAGGGCGTAAGGCGGATAACAAGTTCCGGCACACCGGCGCCGCCTGCGAAACCGGCTTCCTTCATAAGTTTTTCCGCTTCCTCGTAATTGGTCTCCGTTATTCCTTCAACTTCAGGATAACCGGAAATCGGGAAAATCAAAGTTTTCGCCGGCAAATAACGGTCTCCCCGAATTTCTTCCCACGGCAAAACAAGCGTCATCGCGCGCCGCAGTCTGTAATCGTTCCAGGGTTTTTCCTCGCTTCGGATATAGTAATAATGAGTTGCAAACATTACATTCACCTGAATACCGGATCGATCCGTTAACGCTTCCAAATCTACGCCGCCCGCAATCCATCTGGCTTCGCCTGTATTCCACAGATAAGAAGCGTCTTCCGCAGTATCCGTATATTTAATGATTATTTTTTTAAGCGCAACCCTGCCTGCGTCCCAGTACTGTTCATTTCTTAAAAGGACAATACTGTCTTTTTTTATTGAATCTATACGGAACGGCCCGTTACTCACAGGGGGCTTTTTTGACCAATCGTTATTATTTATCAGGGAAGGATGGATCGGGCTGAATGAGTGATGGCACAACATTGCCGGGAAAAATGACGCAGGGGAATTCAATTTTACAACCAAAGTCCTGTCGTCGGGAGCGGTAATACCCACCTTTGCCGGGTCTTTCAAAACACCGTTACGGTAATCGCGCGCGCCTTCTATAATATCGAACAAACTTGAATAAGGGGACTCTCTTTTCGGCTCAAGAAGCGAAATCCATCCGGCGCGAAAATCCTGCGCCCTTACAGGATCGCCGTTCCAAAAACGCAAATTCCGCCTGAGCGTAAAAGTCCACTGTTTTTTATCTTCCGAAAGCTCCCACCTTTCCGCCGCCGCCATAATAGGCTCAAGGGTAAGCGGATGGTAGGAAAAAAGACCTTCATAAATCCCCGTAAAAATCTGCGCTTCACTGGCTAAAAAGGATTTACGTAAATCCAGTTCAATGTCTTGCGAAGAAAAAGTCACTGTAAGCTCGTCACGGACGGCAACAGGGGGGCGTGCCGTGGCAAAGTCCTGCTTGCCCTGTTCCTTGGGCGCATCTTTCTTTACGGGGGTATTTGTACACCCGAAAATAATTATTAAGGGAAAAATCACTAAAAACAGCTTTTTCAACACAATATCTCTCTCTAAATACATTTCTGGAATTATAGGTTAATTATAGTATAAAAAGGGGGGGAAATCAACCATCATTTCGGATTATGCCGCAAGTGCTTTTAATTTATTATAAGCCTCATTTACCTGTTTCATAAGCATTTCAGCGTTTTCACGATCACGCTGCGATGAAGTGCCGTATCGGTCAGGATGATATTTTCTTACGGCCTCATGGTATGACTTCTTAAGTTCTTCATGTGAAAAACTTAACTTTAAGCCGAGAAGACTACGATAAAATGATAATAAGTCGGATTGAGTTGTATTTTCATGAGAGGTTTTTTCTTTTTTTTGCTTATTTGATCTATTGGCATTTGCTGACGCTCTATACTTACCATTATTTATTGATGAGCTTAATAAAGGAATGTAATTAAAAGGCAAATTATCATTTGGTTCTCTGCCGTTCATTTTCCATTTAATCCTTGCTTCTTCTCTACAAATTTCAAGTGTTCTTTCAATATCACCTGTACCAAGATCAAGACCAGTATAAGAAAGATAATATTTTTCTGATTTTTTTTCTCCTGAAATAAAACTACTGTCTGAAAAAGACAGATAAACCCAACCATTTGTAAAGTCAAATTTTATATTATAAACAATACCCCATCCAAAAGTTTGTTTTGTTGTTCTGACCGACCATGCGTAATTTTGTTCATTTTTATTATCAAATACCTCATAATTAATTACATAATAAGAACTTTTATGCAGTCTGAATTGAGAAAGAAATAGAAGCATAATATCATTTTGTGTTATATTATTGTTATTATAAGTAGTAACATTAATTATTTCTTCTTCCCCATAATATTTTCTACGTTTTTCTTCTTTTATTTTATCAGAAAAAAAATCAACGATAACACTAACTATAAGATAAATAATAGGTCCCAAAAACACAAAAATAATAAACCACATTATCTACCTCCTGTTAATATTATTCATCATCTTCATCATCATCAGAAGACGAATTTTCTTTGTCGTTTATATATGCAAGAAGCTTTTGAAGCTTATCAAAAATATCAAGTAAATCCCAACTTATAAATTTACCGTTTATTTCATTATAACCTGTTATATACCAATTATCGCCGACACGCATATTAACAGTTATAAATCTTTCCTTGTTTCTCATATCTGTTGTCATCGCATAGTTTACATTATGATGATTCATCAAATGTTTAACACTTATTGATAGTTTCGGATTTTGTTTCCATACCGCTTTTTCTATATTAATATTACGTCCTGTTCTCGCGAAAATAGCGGTTTTAATATTATCAAGACTGTTGGAAAATGAGTATTTTAATACTTCTTTGCTTCCATGAAGAATAACCATTTCTTCAATACATCCGTTTTGCCATTTTGGTGCTTTTGTTAAATTTTCTAACATTTTATTCCTCCGTTAATTTTTGACATAACATTTATATTTATCTGTAACATCACGATTATATGTATTGTCATACTGACTTCCCCATACCGGCGACATATAATAATTTGAATAATTGTGAGCATAAGCCTGAGGTTCTATTCCTTTCCATACTCCATCGGTAAAAACACAGTTAAACAAGTGATTCATTCCTGTCTTAGAAT
>Ga0268262_10002502_pt1 | contig 21141 bp, 13 predicted proteins | sample TergutNc150P3_FD_190354 | JGI IMG/M metagenome (GOLD analysis project Ga0268262, IMG submission 190354) | Nasutitermes corniger P3 segment gut microbial community from laboratory colony in Florida, USA - Nc150 P3 (SPAdes) (version 2) | ecosystem: Host-associated > Arthropoda: Insects >... | reverse complement strand
CGCGCCAGGAATTGCAGGCTTTATCCATTTTATAAACCATAAGCATGTCTTTCCCATTGCTCCACGAATGTATGGGAATATCAACCTTTGCACTATCTTTTTCGTATTTAGGTTCGTCGTAAATCATTGAGTCAGGTGGAGTGAACAGAGTTATAAACTTATTTACACTGCTATTCTCTACCATCCTTTGAAATTCCTTGGCAAACTCTGTTTTGAGTTCCTCAGAAATCGTATCTAAAGTTTTTTTTGGCAAACTACGCTCGGCAATTTTCGGGAAATCAAAAAGACCACTGCTCAAATATTTGATTCTCTCTATATCATTTAGCGAATGGCTCTTTTTTTGTAATTCATTTTGCAATTCCAAATTATTTTGCTTTAACAAAGCAACGGGATTCACCACACTGTCGCACTTCACATCATCTGCAATCGTTTGAACAACCACAGGTTTGTTGCCAGCACAGCCAATCAAAATTAATAATGCTAATATAATAATTCTTTTCATATTCTAACTTCTAAAGATAGAAATTTTTTTCAATCATCGGTATATTCTAATAGTTTCAATGCTACGTAAATAATATTCCCCAACTATAAACTCCGCATTTTCAAACCACATAAGAGTACTCGTATTCTGCAAACTCTTATATACCTCAGAATTTAAAAAATCTGAATATGCCTCTTCAAAGGTTTACATCAAATTTAGGTCGTGTTGAATATCATTCATATTGTGAATATATAAAATGTGAAAACTTATCACGTAGTCTCTCCTCTCAATTTACCAACTCCCTGAACCGCAACCACAGTGCCGAGGCAAAGAAGCAACAAGGCAAAAATAAGCTGCAAAAAATCCTGCTCAAAGCTGAATGTACCGTCAAAGAGCTTGCCTCCTTTTGACTGAATGGTAAGAACCAGAGCTGTAAATGTTACAGCAAGCATAATGAACATGGGAGCGTAAAGCATAGCTCCTTGGCGTTTTGTTTTTTTGAGAAATACCGAGCAGGAAATGAGAGCCAAAGCCGCGAGAAGCTGGTTGGCGGAACCAAAGAGAGGCCAGATGGCAGCGTAGCCTAGAATGGCAAGAAGATAGCCAACTAAAAGCGTACAGATAGTTGCCACGTATTTATTGCAAAAAAATTTCTCTACACGCGATGCTTTCTTTCCTTCATTTTGAGCTTCGGTAAAAAATTCCTGAAAAGCAATCCTGCCAACTCTGGCTACCGAGTCTAAAGAAGTAAGGGCAAATGCGCTTATAGAAAGCGTGATTAATGTGAATGTGATATTTTCTGGCAACCCAGCCTTTACCAAAAAACCTGCAACTGCGGAGGCGAAAACCTGAGGAGGAGTCACAATTCCCTGCGGGAGTTTACCGCCCACAGTTATTGCTCCAACGGTTATGAGAGCTATGACCGCCAAAAAACTTTCTACCAGCATTGCACCGAATCCAATAGGCAATATGTGTTTTTCGTTGGAAATTTGCTTGCTTGATGTGCCCGATGCAACAAGGCTATGGAAACCAGAAACCGCTCCACAAGCTACCGTTACAAAGAGAATGGGGAACATATAACTATTGCCTACTTTAAAGCTCGTAAAAGCTGGAATGTTGATGGGAGGAGCGGCAACAACTATGCCTATAAAGGCAGCTCCAATCATAGCCACAAGCAAAAAGGAATTGAGATAATCTCTGGGTTGCAGGAGTGCCCACACAGGAGTAATGGATGCAAAAAAGATATAGATGAACACTATATATAGCCAAATGCTTTTGTCAATATATATTGGAAAAGAGAGACCTATAGCAATGCAAAGTATTAAAATGGTGCAGGCAATTATTCCGCTCGCAAGTGCTTTGGGTTTAGTTCGCCTTGCAAAAAAACCAAGCCCTATTGCCGCAAAGATGAATAGGATGGATGTGGTAGCCACCGAAGCGTTAGCCTGAATTTCAATAGCATCGCCGGTTGTTGCTTTGGAAAACCCGCCGAAAGTTCCCGATACAATATCGGCGAAAGCCGCAATAACCAAAATTGAGAAAAGCCATACAAAAATGAGAAACAGCCGTTTGCCCGTTCTGCCGATATAAGTCTCTATAATAAAGCCGATTGTTTTTCCCTTATTCTTAACCGAGGCGTAAAGAGAAGCAAAATCCTGAACCGCACCAAAAAATACTCCCCCAATGAGAATCCAAAGCAACACCGGCAGCCACCCGAACATCGCCGCCAAAATAGGACCATTGATGGGACCAGCTCCTGCAATTGAGGCAAACTGGTGACCAAAAACCACACTGGGTTCAGTAGGCACATAATCCATACCGTCTTCCAGCTCATGTGCAGGAGTTTTTTTATTTGGCTCAATTCCCCATTTCTTTGCAAGGTAGCGTCCGTAAATTACATAAGCAAGAGACAAAACCACTGCGGAAATGATAAGTATTGCTAATCCGTTCATATTGAATTGTAATATATAAATTTATTTTAAAGTTTTTCTATATTTCTAACAAATTTGTAAATATGGAGAAACTTATGGAATCAGAAATAGGAATGTTTCAAGGTGAAGCTCAAGCAAGTGTTATTAAAAAAGAATTTGAACAATATCTGGGTAAAATAGATGAAGAAGCCAAAAAAAATGGGCGAGTACGAGTAGGTGCTACAGCTTTTTGGTATCCACAATATTTTTTAGAAATGGGAAAAGATTTGAAATTTTTAGATAAAAAAAAGTATAGTTATTTAAAAGATAATTTTTTTGAATATAATTCGAAAGATTATAGGGAAATTTTTCAAAAAATAACAAATTTATCTGAAAATAAAATATTAGAAATAATAAATGGCAAGTCGCTAAAGAATAATAAAGAATTTATGGAATTAAATAAAAGATATCAAAATTTGCAAAATAAAAAAAGAAGCAAGCCAGATAAACCTAAGGCTGGACATAATGTAGGAGGTATACCATCATTAGGATCATTAATGCGTAAGTTGTTACAATTTCATTTTTATAATGGAGAAATTTCTACGTCCCCCAAGGGGGGTGCCTTTCCCCTAAATCAAATATTTTACGGACCTTCTGGTACAGGTAAAACCTATAACACAGTGAACAAAGCTCTTGAGATAATCTGTGGAAAAGATTTTATTAAAGGGAAAAAAAGAGTAGAATTAAAAAACAAGTTTAATAACTTGGCAAAAAAAGAACAAATAGTTTTCATAACATTTCATCAAAGTATGAGTTATGAAGATTTTATAGAAGGAATAAAACCAAAATTAAGTGAAAATCAAGATGAGGATTCAAAAATTAGTTACGAAATAAAACCTGGTATATTCAGAAAAATATGTGCAAGGGCTAAAGTAGATCCAGAAAATAATTATATCCTCATCATAGATGAAATAAATAGGGGCGATGTTTCTCAGATTTTCGGTGAATTGATAACATTAATAGAAGAAGATAAACGGCTTGGTAGAAATGAAGAATTAATAGTTACTTTGCCATATAGTAAAGATGACGAAGGAAAATTTGGAGTTCCAGATAATATATATATAATAGGCACAATGAATACCGCAGACAGAAGCGTAGAAGCTTTAGATACCGCATTAAGACGTAGATTTAGTTTCGAAGAAATAATGCCTAAACCAGAATTGTTGAAATCTGATATGCAAGGTATAGATTTACAACGGCTTTTAAAAACCGTCAATGAAAGAATAGAAAAACTCCTAGATAGAGAACATCAAATAGGACATAGTTATTTTTTGGAAGTAGAAGATTTGGAAGATTTAAAACAAGTATTCAAAGACAAAATTATTCCTCTTTTACAAGAATACTTTTTTGGCGACTATGGGAAAATCGGTTTGGTACTTGGTAAAGAATTTGTAGAAAAAATACCAGAAACCAAGTTTGCAAATTTTGAGTACGATATGGAAGATAAAGATGTTTATAGATTAAGAAAATCTGATAATTTTAAGTCTATTTATGAATAATATAATAACCGTATTTGAACATCAATCTTTAAAAATAGATGATTCGAAATTACGAAACGCTCTAGAAATTTTTAGAGGTGATAAAAAAGATTTTCCATATTATTCTCTAATTCATAAGGGAATAAAATTCAACAGCTATGTAGGAGTTATTCAAGTTGGAAAAACTATAATTGAAATTTTACCCAAAGCAGATAAAAACAATGACGAAAATAAATGGAGAGACATTTTAATTGGAATGCTTCGTGCAGTTGATTATTTTGATGTGAAAGCTCCAACTCAAAGTTCATTGAAAATAAAACCGAATTCAATTCTAGAGCTATATTTCGAAATATTCATTAAAGAAGTTGAATATTTATTGCATACAGGATTGAGCAAGCAATACAGAAAAATAGAAAATAATTTGAACACATTAAAAGGTAAAATTTTATTTTCAAAACACATACAGAAAAATCTAATTCATAAAGAAAAATTTTTTGTCAATTATACTACTTACGACAAAGAACATATATTGCATAAATTATTATATAAAGCATTAAAACTTTTACAAAAAATAAACACAAACGTAGTTTTACAAAGTAAAATTTATGCTTTACTTTTGAATTTTCCTGAAATGCCAGATATAAAAGTAACAGAAGACACATTCAACAGAATAACTTATTCTAGAAAAACAGAAGCTTATAGAAACGCAATAAACATAGCTAAATTACTTTTGCTAAAGTACCACCCCGACCTTAGTGGCGGTTCAAATTCTGTTTTAGCATTAATGTTTGATATGAATAAATTATGGGAAAAATTTGTTTATAAAAGCTTGAAAAAATATTTAGGGAATGATGGCTACGAGATTAACGAGCAAGTCTCCAAACTTTTTTGGGAATGCGAGTCAAAATCAAAAACAATTAAACCAGATATAGTAATAAAAAAAGACAAAGAATTCTGGGTTCTAGATACAAAATGGAAAATTTTAGATGATAACGCGGAGAACATAAGTGATAGCGATTTAAAACAGGTATTTGTTTATAGTTTGTATTTTGATGCCCCAAAAGTTGCTCTTGTATATCCTGCTAGCAATAGCAGTGAAGATAAGAAAAATGGAAAATTTAAAGGAATTGAAGAAATTCTAAAAGATTCAAGAAAAAGAACTTGTGATTTAATTTGTATTGATGTGAATGAGAATATAAAAGAGTGGCAAGAGAAAATAGCGAAAAATTTTTTCTATATTTATAACAAATGAAACCAATTTCTATCCCCCCATCTCCGTTAAATGCTTCCAGTATTTAACGGGCAAACATCGCCTTTGGAGCCTTGGATTTTTCCGTTCTTTTATATTGGCAGATTTATAATAACCTTTCCAAAGAGCAGAAAATTCATCATCTATTTTGGGAACCTCCGCAGCATTGCCGCAGATTTCATAAACATCTCTGCAATCATAATGAATACCAAGCCATCTTTTAACATCCACAATCATCCATTGCATATTCGGGAATCTGTTTGCAAAATGCTCTGCGAGCAAATTCACAATATTATAGGTTGGTTCAATCACCGCTACCATCAAATCATTTTCCGCTTTTTGAAAACGCACAAATCCTTTCATATCGTGCGCTTCTTTTCTAACCTTGTTCGCAGTTTGAAAAACCGTGAATGTGTTCGGTTCAAGTGTATTTTGCGCTTGTTCTGGATTTGTGAAAATTCCCTTTACATATTTCCAAAGTGAAATTTCCATTTCTGGAAGTTCAGAAAGATAAGCCGCTTGCACCATAAATGCGGTGTTTTTGCCTGCATTTTTTTGAATGCCTTTCCACACTCTTGCGGCGTTTTCTGGATTTGTTGTAATTGAATGAGTATCCTCAAACATTTGCGGAATGTAAATTTCTTCTGCGACAATTCTTTGTACGGATAGTTTTAATCTGAATGCTTCAAATACCGCACTCAAAAAACCTTCCAAGGATTGTTCAGTTAGGAGAGTCATTAGAGGAGTGTCCTAACTTGCTCAGGATATAATTTTTGCCACCCGTTTGGCACATCTGGGTTTGCGATAAAAAATTTTGCCCTTTTCAACGCAACGCCCATTTTCTTTAAATGTTCCAAACGAATTTTACCGAATTTGCGGCTATGCACAATGAATTTCGCACTTTTCACCCCCACGCCCGGAACGCGCAAAATTTCCTCGTAGCTTGCACAGTCCAAATCTATGGGAAAAAATTCAGGATGCCTTAAAGCCCATGCCATTTTTGGGTCAAATTCCAAGTCTAACCAAGGGTTGTTTTTATCCAAAATTTCATCGTAGCTAAAACCGTAAAAACGCATTAGCCAATCCGCTTGGTAAAGGCGATTTTCTCTTTTCAGCGGCGGTGCAGAAATAACGGGCAAACGCCCATCTTCATTTACTGGAATATAGCCCGAATAATAAACCCGTTTCAATTCTTGCGTTTTGTAAAGACTTGCGGCAAGGGTTATTATGTTTAAATCATTTTCGGGGCTTGCTCCAACAATCATCTGAGTGCTTTGCCCCGCAGGAACAAATTTTTTCAATCCTCTCCGTTTTAAGTTTCCCTTGTGCTCCAAAATTTTTGTTCGCAGGCGGTTCATAGGTGAATAAACGGATTCAAAGTCTTTGTCTGGGGCAAGCATTTTTAGAGAGGGTTCGGAGGGAATTTCAATATTCACACTCATTCTGTCTGCGTAATAGCCAGCCAAGGTTATTAAATCTTGGCTTGCGCCTGGTATGGCTTTTAGGTGAATGTAGCCGCCAAATTTATGTTCCTCACGCAAACTTTTTGCAACTCTGAGCAAAGCCTCCATTGTATAATCTGGATTTTTAATAACTCCCGAACTCAAAAACAAGCCCTCTATATAATTTCTTTTGTAAAATTCAATTGTGAGTTTCACAACTTCTTCTACCTTGAATGTTGCTCTTGGAACATCGTTGCTTTTGCGGTTTGCGCAATATGCGCAATCGTAAAGGCACACATTTGTTAGCAAAATTTTAAGCAGCGAAATGCACCGCCCATCTTCAGTGAAGGAGTGGCACACCCCTGCGGGGCAGGAGTTCCCAAAACCACCTCTTTGCGTTGTTCTTGAGCCTCCACTGGAGGAACAAGACACATCATACTTAGCCGCACCAGCGAGAATTTCCAATTTTTGTAAAAGTTCCATATTATACCTGAACAAATGTTCAGTATAATATAGTAAAATTAATTTAGAAAAATTTTCTACTGTATTTACTATATTTCAAAAATATGATATTCAGGTTGTTGAAATACCTCCTTTTCATTCCAATTAGCCTTTTTGCCCTTGAAATACAGCGCGATGCTGCAAATGCGTTTATTTTTGCAGATAATGTTGCAGGTTTAAGTTCTGGTCCTTGCTTGGGTGTGCTAGAAAACGCAAATTACTTCGGCAGCGAAAAAGCCTCAGGAATTCCTTTTAGAACTTATATAATAGCATTACCATCTTCACTCCCGCCAAGCATCAGTTTGGAAAACATAAAAAGCGAAACTTTGAAAGGCAAGCCCTGCGGTGCAGAACAAAATCCACGTTCTTTGCAAGTTGGCACACCTTATCTCAAAGATAATTTATGGAGGGTTAAAATTAACATTCCTCTTGTGTATTCCAATGGAGCTTCGTGGAATTTGCGAAAAAAGTTCAAAGTATCAGTAAATTTTAACGAAGGGGCAAAAGGTTTTTCCATTTCTAAAAGAGCTTTGACAAACGTAGAAAACAAAGTAGCAGCCGCAAAATTTGGAATAAAACAGGCAAGCGTTATGCGGCAAAAACCCGCCGCTACAAGCACGGAAGGTATAGACTGGATTGCCAGAATTGGAATTGGAACCAATAATTTAACCGAAACAGCAGATGGAATATATGCTCTTTCTTTTTCCGACTTAAAACATATTGCGGAAATAGCTAAAGGTGGAATAACCGCCTCTAGTTTGAGATTATTCAGCGCATCGCCAGATACTTTGAGCGAAATGCTCGGCGAGGAAATTTTCCCAAATGCGGTGGAAATTCCTATTTTGGTGAAAGATAAAGATGGAAACGGACTTTTTGACAACAAAGATTCCATAATATTTTTTGGATATGGAACTGCGCTTTGGAAAAAGAGCAATTCTTCGAGCGGAATGGATTATTATTTTTCTCATTCACCATACAGTTATTATCAATATTTTTATTTAGGTATTGGTGGCAAAGGAAAAAGTTTGGATAAAATCGAAAAAAAAATAAGCGGCACAGACATAAATTGGAAAAAATATGCAAGATCAGAAAAAGATTTGATGTTGCGAGACAATTATTTTACTAATTCCATAGAAGATAATACTGGAAAAGAATGGTTTTGGAAATGGTGTCCAAAAGATTCTATGGTTACAGTCGAACCGAATGAATTTCAAAGTTCTGTTAGAGAACTTACTGGTTTGCTTGGAGATTCTCTGTGGATGGGCATATCTTTTTTTCCAGGACGTTCCACGGAATATAATACATCGCTTTCTTCTCTCAGTTTGAAAAAAAGAATGGAAGGCATAAAGTTCAACTTTTCTTTTCAGGGCAAGGAGCAAAAAAATATAATTGACACCATTGAGGGAGGTTCTTTTGTGTTTGCAAGCAATGGAGCAAAACAAAACGATAATTTATACAAATTGGGAATTTCAAGTTCTAGGCAAAACGATAGATTTGATGGTTTGTCAATAGCATATAAATATGATGTTAATAAAAGCCAGGGTGATGAATGGCTGTTTCCTGGGAATGTGAGAGGAGCGGTGAAAATTCCAGTCCCTGTAAATATGCAACTTGTTAAAACAAAAAATTTCATTCCCATAGAAATATTGGAGAGAACAAGCAGTGGTTATACAAACGATACAATACAAAGTGACGGAGACACAAAATATTTTTTGTTTAAGGAAAACAGCTATAAAAAACCTGCCTTTGTTGAAGTCATCCTAGAGCGAGCGAGTTCTGTTTCGGATCCATTGAAAATTCCTCCTGCAACAGAATATTTAATTTTGACTTCAGAAAAATTGCAAAACAGCGCAATTTTGCTAAAGCAATTCAGAGAAAGCGGCGAAGCCATAACCAAATTCAATACAGCGGTGGTTTTGACAGAAGATATTTATAGAAATCACGGTGCGCAATTTTCGCCTGTTGCAATAAGAGATTATATTAGATATGCAAAAAATAAATGCCCTAATTTGGAATACGTTTTGCTCGCTGGTAGCGGAAATTATGATTATAGAAAAATAAAATATTCAAAAGATAATTTAATTCCGCCTTATGAAGCAGAAGATATTTCTACAGATGATTTCTTTGCTGTTTTGGATTCTGGCGAGGCAATAAGATTTGGGCAATATGAACTGAGCCTCTCTATTGGCAGGCTTCCTGTTTCAAATACTACTGAGTTTGGTAATTATATTCAAAAAGCAAATGATTATGAAAAAACTTCCATTATGGATAATGGATTTTGGCGAAACACAGTTATACTTAACGCAGACGATGCTACACAAGGGCAAAAGCTAGACCACACTCACCATACGCAACAGATGGAAAATACCGCTGTGCTTGTGGACTCGCTATTGCAAAATCAGAATTTTACGATAGACTGGCGGAAAATATCACTCCTCCAATACGAGATTGAAGGTGGCACTAAAAAGCCAGGAGCCGCCAATGAATTATTGCTCCGTTTAAATCAGGGAGCTCTATTCACATTTTACTACGGGCACGGAAGTGCAGTTCAGTGGGCAGATGAAGAATTGCTCAAATCTCCTTATTCTTTGGGAAAGATATTCAATGAGAAAAAATACACAATTTTAGGTTCTTTTTCTTGCCTAGTAGCTCGTTTTGATGATGCTGAACAAGTTAGTCTTTCGGAAGATTTTGTAAATGCAAAATCCAAAGGCGCAATAGCCGCGATAGGTTCTCTTAGAGAGAGCTATGCAAGCCAAAATGTGGACTTAGCAACAAAAATTTTGAAATTTTCCTTAATCACCCCAAATGCTCTTTTAGGCAAAGCTATTTTAAATGCAAAGAAAAGCACATCTTATGATTTCAGTTCGCAAAGATACAACAATGAGAAATACGTTCTTTTGGGAGAACCCGTTTTGAGTATGCCAAGGCAAGAAATTAGTTTAAAATTAAATTCTATTCCAGACACAATCCAAGCCTTGCAAAAATTGAAAATATCAGGCACTGCTTCTGTACAAAGTGGCAAAGTACGCTTGCAAGTTTTGGAGGGCGAAAAATCTCGCTACTTGGAGCAAAAGAATTGCAAAGAAAACTTTGATAATGACTACCGCTGTTATGCAAATATAAAAATACCAGGGAATCCAATTTACTCTGAGGAATTGCAAATAATAAATAAAGATTTTTCAACTGAATTTATAACTCCACGCAAATTATCTCTTGGCGATACCTCTGCTCAAATAAGGCTTTGGGCATACAAGGCAGGAGCTGACGGAATAGGAAGAATGGCGGAGAAAGGAATTTTTTTGTCTGGAACTTCGTCTTATGCAGAGTCCATTAAAGACAATTCTCCACCGAGCATAAAAATTTACCCTTGTATGCGTTTTGGAAACACAAATCCTTATGCAGAAAATGCACAGGTTAGTTTGGAAATTCCCGCTTGCTTGGATGTTGTTATAGAAGATTCCACAGGCATAGATTATAGAGAAGAGGCAGATGAAGGAATTTCTTTTGAACTAAGCCCTATAGCAAGTTCTTGGCACCCTTGGTCTTTTTCTGAGCAAACGGGCAAGCGTGCAGTGACTAGGGTTAATTTTGGTTTGTCTTATGATCCCGGAAATTATATTTTCAAGGTTCGCGCACAGGATATTTTGGGGAACATTGCTATGCGTTCAATAAGGCTTTCGCTTAATGGGGAAAATAAAGAGGGTTTGGCAGATGTTTTCAACGCACCAAATCCTATGAAGAAAAACGGAACAACATTTTATTTCAAAGATTTAGCTGGTGAGAGAAAAAGCAGTGTTAGCATAAAGATTTTTGACCAAAACGGAAAGTTGGTTAAAGTTATGAATAACGTGATTTCTGGAGGGCCTTCTGCTTATTGGGACGGCAGGGATTCAAGAGGGCGGCTCTTGGCAAACGGCCTTTATCATTATGTTGTTCAAAATACCGTTTCCGCACTTGATGACGGCGGCGGTAAAAAAAAGGTTTTTGAAAAAAAGCAAAAGCTGGTTATTTCTAGGTAATGTTACAATTTGTTACCATTTAAAATTTTTCTACATTTAAAAAACCATGCCTAAAATTCTTTTGATTTTCATTTTAATTCTTTTTGCTGGCTGCACTGCATCAAAAAAAGAGGCTGACACTAACAGCTCGCTACAAAGCACAGTTGCATCCATTCCCGAAAGCTACAAAAACATAGTTTTCCCAGAATTCCATTATGTTGCACCATATCCTGGCGATTACCGCATAAACATCACCGATAGCATAACCCTTTATGCCGTGCGAGACACCAGCCTCCCACTCATAGATTTAACGTTTTACTTTAAAGAAAATGCAATTCCAAAAAACAGAGAAGAAGTTGCCGTTTTGCAGTTGCTCTCCTCTCTATATTCAAAAGGAGGAACAGAAACTCTAAGCCCTGCGCAAGTTGACGATTCTTTGGAATTTTTATCCGCAAAAATAAGCGGCAGCCTTGGCGGGACTCAAAGCGTAATTCACTTAAATTGCATCTCTCGTGATTTTGACAAAATTTTGCCACTTCTTTTTACTATGTTCAACCACTCTCGTTTGGATTCAGCCCGCCTTGAATTGCAAAAGAGTGCAGCTATTCAAAGCTACTTGCACCGTTACGATTCACCGAGTTCGCAATTGGGTGCCCTCTCTGCACGCGTTGCATACAAAGAGAACCCAAGACTATGGAAAGCAGATAGTGCGGCAATAGCAAAAGTCAAAAGAAAAGATTTGCTCGCACTTAAAGATGAATTTTTTGTGCCTCAAAGAGTGATAATAGCAGCCGCAGGAAATTTCAACACAGATTCATTGAAACACACTTTGACAAACTTGTTCGCAAACTGGAAAAAACCAAAAAAAGACGGGCGGTATTTTTCTGAGGTTGAATACAACAAGCACACTGGAATTTTTATCAGCGAAAAAGATATTAGCCAAGCGAATATAACTATGGTAATGCCCTTTGTTAAACGCCCACATCCAGACTATTACCAAACAGCCATCGCAAGCTACATACTAGGCGGTAGCTCATTTTCTTCCAGACTTACAAATACAGTTAGAACCCAAAACGGGCTTGCGTATTCCATTTACAGCTTTGCCAAATCCGATTACGAAGATGTTGCTCTCTCTGGAATAAGTTTGCAAACAAAGGTGGAATCTGCCAAAACAGCTTTGCAGTTGATAAGGGAAGAGGTGTTGAAACTCGGAAAAGAAGGGCCAACTGATGAGGAACTTGATTTTGCGAAAAAATCCATGATAGAATCTATGCCTGCTATGTTTGAAAACGCAGAAACAACGGCGAATACATTTGCAGTATCTGAGTTCAACGGCCGCAGTTTGGAGCATTACAGGGAATATCCAGAAAAAGTAAAAGCGGTTACCAAAGAACAAGTGAGGGCAATGACCGCAAAGTATTTCAATCCAGATTCATTTAAAGTTAGCATAGTTGGAGCTGCTAACAAAATTGGTTTGGATAGCGTGAAAATTATCCCTATTTCTGCGCTTGAATTTTGAGCTATGCAAAAACTATCAATAGCCCCAATGCTGGATTCAACGAATAGGCATTTTAGATATTTTGCACGTATTTTAACAAAACAAACATTGCTTTACACAGAAATGGTAACGACTGGGGCTATTTTGCACAATAAGCCGGAGAAATTTTTGGAATACAATGAGGTTGAACATCCGGTAGCTTTGCAGCTAGGTGGAAGTTCGCCAAGTGATTTATCGGAGTGCGCAAAAATTGGCGAGGATTTTGGTTATGACGAAATTAATTTGAATTGCGGCTGCCCAAGCGAGCGTGTGCAAAGTGGCTCATTTGGTGCTTGTTTAATGAGAGAAGTCAACTTGGTTGCGGAATGCATAGCGGCAATGCAAAATGCCGTGAAAGTTCCTGTGAGCATTAAAACCAGAATAGGCATAGATAACGATGATAGCTGGGAATTTTTTTTGAACTTTGTGGAAAATGTTGCAAAAGCGGGTTGCAAAAATTGGATTATACACGCCCGCAAAGCTTGGCTGCGTGGTCTTTCTCCAAAAGAAAACAGAACTATCCCACCGCTGAATTACGAATGGGTTTTTAAACTAAAAGAAATGCACCCCGAATTTCAAATTTCATTAAATGGCGGAATTAAAAATTTAACCGAAGCAAAAGAAATTTTGCAAAAAACAGATAGTGTGATGATTGGCAGAGCAGCCTACGATACGCCTTGGATTTTAGCAAGTGCAGATTCGGAGATTTTTGGAGCAGAGGAAGAGTGCAAAGATAAATTTGAAGTTATTGAAAAATATTTGCCCTACGCAGAAATGCAATTAAAAAAAGGCACCCCAATTAACCTGCTAACAAAACATTTAATGGGGATTTTTCACGGAATGCCTAATGCTAAGAAATATCGTAAAGATTTAACCAAATCACCACTTCTTCGCTTGACCCACAAAAACAATATCGCCGAGAGCAGCGGTTAAAGCTGGGCAACCGTCTCCGCTCAAAGCGCAGGTTTCTATAACTTTTTGCTTATGTTTGGCAAATTCCTTTTTAGCTTTTGAAATATCCAAATCGTTTTTATTAAGTGCAACTATAAATTTTTTCTCCAGCAGTTTAGGGTGAAAGGCCTCCAATTCCTTTTTTAACATGCAATAAGATTTCCAAGCGTTCTCTTCAAAACCATCTATAACAAAAAGCAGAGCTTTGGTTCTCTCTATGTGTCTCAAAAAACGATGCCCCAAACCCTTGCCCTCGCTTGCGCCTTCAATTAAACCAGGAATATCTGCAATAACAAAACTCTGATTTCTTATTCGCACAATGCCGAGCACTGGTTCTATTGTTGTGAAAGGATAATCTGCTACTTTGGGTTTTGCACTTGAAATTTTGCGAACAAGAGAAGATTTGCCCGCATTTGGAAAACCTACCAAACCCACATCTGCCATCAGTTTAAGTTCTAAATTCAAAATTCGCTTTTCGCCAGGTTTGCCGCTTGTGTGTTGCCTTGGCGCTCTATTTGTCGCAGAAGAAAATCTGGAATTTCCAAGACCCCCTGCTCCACCCCTTGCCGCCATCCAAGTTGCGCCTGCTTCTGTTAAATCCGTTAAAATTCTGCCTTCGCTATCGCGAACTATTGTTCCCATTGGAACATCCACATAAACGCTTTTCCCGCTTTTTCCCGTTCTGTTTGCCACCTCTCCTGTTGCGCCTGCTTCTGCTGCATATCTGTAAATATTTCCCATATCTAAAAGCGTTGTGTATTGCTCATTTGCCCGCAAATAAATACTGCCGCCATCGCCGCCATCGCCACCATCTGGTCCTCCTAACGGAACGTGCTTTTCCCTGCGAAAACTGCATATACCTCCCCCACCCCTGCCAGAGACTACCTCTATTTTTTTTTCATCTAAAAACATTTTGCACCCTGTCAAGGATTAACTTCACATTTGGGGGATTTTTCCACAAGTTTTCCCTGCTCCACCGATATTAGTCCAGTATTTTTGTTTGCTCCATTGTCTGCTAAAAGTATTTTTCCATAAACTCCCTTATATTCTTTTTTTTGCAAAATTTCTGCCGACAAAGATTGCGGAGTTTCGTTTTGCGCCAGGCTTTGCAAAGCCTGATTCACAATGCGTATTGCATCGTAACTGAGGCCTGCAACCTTATTTTCGTCTGGGTCTCTTTGCCATCTGTTTTTAAATTTTTCGGTAAAAGATTTTTGCTCATTTCCGTCTGAATAAAAAGCTATGCTAAAAACAGAACCTTCTGCCTGTTTTTTTGCATTAACCAAAAATTCTCTGCCATACCATCCCGAAGTGCCAAGCAAATTGCCAACTCTCAATTTGTTAAAAGCAACTTGAGCAGTCATAAGTCCTGCATCGGCTGGGTTTGAGCTGGGAATAAAAATTGCTGGGAATAGCATTGTAGAATCTTCTAACCAAGATTCTCTTTTAGGAAGCAAAGAAACATTGCTCATTCCTTTGCTCATGTTCATGCGGCGTGTATCTAGTTTTAATTTGCGGTCTCTCAAAAGTTTGAATTCATTTTGATAATCAGGCAAACCTTCCGCATAATTTTGTGTCATTATAATTGTTCCGCCTTTGCGTTCCACAACACGTTGAAATTCGTCTGCCATCAATGAGCCATAATCACCAACAGGAGCCATTATAGCAAACTCGTTTATTTTTAGGCAATTCATCGCATAGTCTGCTATTGTGTAGGCAAGGCGCGCCGAGCTTACGTTTAGTTGAAAAATATTTTTTCCTAGTTCTGCAATGCCATCATCTGTAGCCGTGGGGGTTATCACTGGAATATACGGATATTTTTCGCTCATCCAAGCTGCCACAGTAGCAGCACTTGCCGAGAGCAAAGGCCCTATCACCGCTATAATGGAATCTTGATAAAGAGCTTGCTTAACTTTTGTAAGCGCGGTTGAAGGATCTGCTCTGTCGTTTGCAATTTGAATTTTCACCCTGTTTTTCAAACTGTCTGCATAAAGCAAAACCCCTTCTACCATATAATTTCCGAGTTCGGAGTGGCTTCCAGAAAGTGGTGCCAAAACCAAAATTACGGGATACCCAGCACCCTTGCCTTCTAGTGCGCTTTTAAGCTTTTCGGCATTTTCCGTTAAATCTGGATTGTTCTTTTTAGCTTCGTTATACCAATATGTAGCGGCTTTGTAGCGACCTTCTTTTTGCATCCGCTGCCCAAGGCTTAATTGCGCAAACCCTTTGGACATTTTATCACTTATGCCCCTTTCCAGCAGGCTTTGCAACTCATTTACAGATAGCAAATCGGCAGAGAAAATCTGTGAAAGCAAATTACGTGCTTGCACTGTAGCAACGGGGTTTTTTGTATATGCTAAAACACGGCGGAGCGTTTCTGCTCCTATGTATGGGTCTCTTTCTAAAACACTTGAAGCAGCTAAGGCAGTTTCAACGCGAGCACGGTATTGACTTTTTGGGAAAAAATCTAAAAACTGGTTGGCATAGCGCACAACTTCGCCAGTTTTGCCAAGTCGTAAGCTACTTTCAATGTAAAGTACCACCGCTTTTTCTTGTTCGCCAGTTCTCCAGCGTTCCTTCACAAAAGTCTCTAGCCCGTTATTTGCGCCTGTAAAGTCGCCAGCTTGGATTTTTCTTAAAATCTCATTATAACTCGGTGCTGCAAACACAAAAGAAGCAAAAAACGATAAGAATACAATAATATACATTTGTATGGAAAATAGAAAATTCTATATTTAAAGGCATAGAAATTTAACAAAAAGGAGTTTTTTATGAAAAAAGTTCTAGCAGCAGCCCTTATTTGCACCGCATCCAGTTTTGCCGCATGGGATTATTTTCCTGTAATTGAACACGGCAAAGGAGAGGCAAAAATTGGCTACTCGGCATATCGTCAAGGAAGTAGTGGAAGTGGTGGTTTATATGAATTTAAAAGCCGTTACAGCCCTGTAGCAAATTTAGAATTGATGTCTAAATATAGAGGAGATGCACGCGGCAATCACGTAATTGGTACACGTTATCAAGTTGTGTCAATTTTAAGCACAGGCTTAGACCTTGGTGTTCCAATTCCAAGTACCGCTTGGAGCCTCACTCCCAATATTCAGCTTTCAATACCATTAACAAGTGTACTCACATTGGGTAGCAATTTTGAGACAAATTTTTACACCCAAGAAACCGGTAATTATACACACGGTGCAGATTTAAGTACCGGAATTGAGTTAGATTTAATGGTTGGTAAAAACTTAGTATGGTTCAGCACAGATATTAACACAGGTTTAACCGAGACTAAAAGAAACGGCAACAAAATAAAGCCAAAAGACGAAGGCAGAGGTCCAGAAATATCACCTGCCCTTGGCTATGTAGCCTGCCTTAGCAATATGTCTTTGGGAACCAATGTTGGCATGGCTTTTGGCAAAGATGCTGGTCATGATAAATTCGGCACCTTTATTGGCATGGATTTTTCAGTTAAATTTTAATTCTTAAACACAACCGTAAATGTGCTCCCCTTTCCAGGGGAGCTTTTTAATACTATAGAGGCTTTGTGGGCATCTGCGGTGCGTTTCACAATGGCAAGGCCAAGTCCAGAACCTTTTGTCTCCCTTGTTGATTCATCGCCAACTCTGTAAAAACCTTCAAATATATTTTTTTGTTCCGATGCCGGAATTCCTTTGCCCGTATCTTCAACAGAAAGAGATATTCCCTGCGAAACTGCTTGCAGCTTAACAAAAACATATCCCTCTGCGGTATATTTAATAGCATTGTCAACCAAGTTTTGAATAAGGCTGTAAATTGACGAATAGTCCCCTGTTATTTGCAAATCTTTTTCCACTTCTCTTTTTATTTCCAAACTCTTGCTCTTTGCAATAACATCCAAAGAATCACAAACCTTGTCCACGCACTCCGATAAATTCAAAGTTTCCCAACGAAAAACCTGTTTGCCGCTTTCCATTCTGGTATAATTCAAAATTGCATCTATAAGGCTTTCAAGGCGAGAGGTTTCTTTTAATATAACGCCTGTGTGAGAAACTATTTTTTCGGGCTTATTAACACGACCGCTGTTCATAAGTTCGGAATACATTTTTATGGAAGTGAGTGGTGTTTTAAGTTCGTGCGAAATGGTGGAGAGAAAATTATCTTTCATAAATCTGAGCCGTCTCTCTTGAGAAAATCCCCTGTACACAACCACAACGCCAATAATTGGAATTATCAAAGAAAAAACGAGTATCAAAGAGAGAAAATTTATCCACTTTTTAGATTCTTTTCTAACAGAAGCCTTGCTTTCGTCAATTGAAATTTCCCATTTTCCAAAAGGATATTCTCCAGATAAAAAATAGGGAATATAACTCCATTCCTTTGCAGTTTCTTTAATCAAACCGCTAATTCTTTCAGTATAATAAGCTGAATCAACTTTCGCTATTATTGCATTTTTAAGTGCAATATCCAAATAAGAAATAACCAAAAAAAACTCAGACCTATCCCTAATAAAAAAATACTTCTCATTTGAATAAGAAGCATAATTTCCAAAGGCAAGCAAAAAATCCCTGTGTTCTCTATAAGTGCTCAAATTTTGCAAAAGTCTTTTGGTTTCGTTCAATTTTTTCCAGAATTTTTCCCGCTCTGCCTTGCTCAAATTTTCTTCGGAAAGAATATCATTCAACATTCTCTCAAAAAAATAACTATTCCAATCCAAATGCTGGGTGGTAGGACTTTGCAAAAAAGAATCTATATGCTGCAAAGCATATTCTCCGGCTTCTGCAAACATTTTAGCTTTTTGTAAATCCAAAAATCCCTTTAGCGTAAGAGCCTCGCTTTTTTCTAGTAAATAAATTTCATCTGTGTTTTCTTCGTTTAGTTTTGGATAATGCAGAGCGCCATCTTCAAAAACATATACGGAAATAATTCCTGCTGGCAAAGAATCTTGCAAAAAATCTTCGTTGCTCACAAACATTTTAATCTTATCAACCAGTTTTTCTTCTTCTTTTTTAAAAGTTTCCATAACGGAAATTTTAAGGTTTGTTTTTGCGCTTTCGTAATTTTTTTCTGCTATCCATTCTTCGTTTTTAATGCGCCCGTAACCTATAAAAGCGAGTGCCATAGTTGCAAGCAAAATGCCAGCTAAAAATAAAAGTAATTTGAGCGGAACCGCTAATGAAGCAATTCTGTGAACCATATACCAGCATCAGGAAAATTCAAGAACACAAGTACACCAGCAAAAAGCACTGTACTGGCACACAGCCCCAAGAAAAAGAAAGCCGCCATTAAACGAAAGGGAATGGAATTTTTCATTGTATTAATTTTCAGGTTGATGGGTTAAAGAAACGGATGTTCTAATATCTATTCGCTGATTTGCAGTATAAATTTCTCTTATCAAAACAGTTGAGAGAAAATTATCGGAATGTACCACCAAGCCCCTACCCAAAAGCCTTGGTGGCAAAGTATAGTCCCTTTTGTCAAAACCCCAAAAAGCCACTGCGCTGCCAGGTGCATATTTATGTTTTTTGCCTTCGTTTATAAGAGCATAAGAATAAAGACCTGCCACTATGTTCTTGTCTAAAATCAAAAGAACTTCGGCCATTTCTTCTACCCTTACTTGCTTAACGGGAACATAAGAATTCACGGAAATGGTTTTAACTGGCATTTGTGGGCGGCAATGAGCTGTTTCTAAAGAAAGCAACTCAAAAGACTGCACTATAATCGCCCTAGAATTAATATTACCCACATCGGTTACCTTTGCAAGAGCTGCTAGGCGATGCACAATATATTCATCGGTTGTTCCAGCGGCATTTGGAACTAAAATCTTTTGGTTACTCCAAAGTTCTGCAATATCACCGGATTTTAATTTTGGATAATTTCTTTTGCCATATCCAAGGAGTATTTCGTGTTCCAAAGAGTGATAAATGGGTTTGTTGACCTCATCGTTCAGTATGTTGTGCCAGCTTTTGCCGCCGCTACCCACAGGTTCCAGTATAGGCATCAATCTTTGGTAATAGGAGTTGAAAACACGCGGCTGTTCTGGTTTTCTGTATTCATTGTTAACCCCCTTATTATCGGTATATTTATCCGCATTGCCTTTCAATATATTCTTGCTTCTATTATAATTACTGCCATAACTTCCACCGTAATCTCTATTGGAATTTCTACTCTTCCCTCCTTTTCCGACAATTTCCGGACAAGGATCATCGCCTGGAATACATATAGAATCGCCTGGATAAATCCAATGAGGATCTTTAATATGCGGGTTTACATTCCATAAATCTGGCCACAAAAATGGGTCTTTCAAAAACTCCTCGCTCAGATCCCAAAGGGTATCTCCCTTTTGAACTCTGTAAGCGAGTGAAAGCAAAACACAAGAGGCAAGCAACAGAACTATTTTTTTCATTTCTTACCCTATTTTCACGCTTGGTACATGCCAAATTTCATCGTTATATTGCTTTATGGTGCGGTCAGAACTGAACTCTCCCATGCGAGCAACATTCAAAATGGCTTTGCGTGTCCAAATCTTTTTATTTGAATATTCGTTGGAAACCAAATCTTGAGTTTCTACATAAGATGGGAAATCTGCAAGGAGCAAATATTGATCTTTGAAAAGCAAACTCTCAACTACTGGCGCAAACGGACATTCCGGGTAATTAAGTGTGCGAATAAAATCCAGAACCTCGCGAATATCGCTAGACGATTCATAGTATTCTTTTGGGTTGTAGCCTTGAGAGACTATTCGCTGAACTTCCTCAACCGTTTTTCCGAATATGTAAATGTTTTCGCGACCAACAGCCTCGCACATTTCAACATTTGCTCCGTCTAGCGTGCCAATGGTGAGTGCTCCGTTAAGTGCAAACTTCATATTGCCTGTGCCACTTGCCTCTGTTCCAGCTGTTGAAATTTGCTCAGAGAGATCTGCTGCTGGAATTATTTTTTCTGCATAAGAAACACGGTAATTTTCAAGGAACAAAAGCTGCAAAATACCCTTTGCACGAGGTTCTTCTTTTATTCTGTCGGCTACAACATTTATGAGCCAAATTATCTGTTTTGCCATCCAATATCCTGGTGCAGACTTTCCGCCTATTAAAATTGTTCTAGGCTGAACAGCTTGCCCTTTTTGAAGGCGTTTGAGCAGGTAAATTGCGTGCATTATGTTTAAAAGCTGCCTTTTGTATTCGTGAATGCGCTTTACCTGAACATCAAAAATGGAATCTGGATTTATTATCTCTATTCCTTGAACACTCTTTATAATGCTTATCAGTTTCTTTTTGTTCTCTATTTTGGCTTGAACAAAACTATCTTGGAATGCAGCATCGTTTATATGGCTCTCTATCTTTTTTATCTTGCTCAAATCGCCAATCCACGAATCTCCTATTTTTTTGCTTATGGCAAGAGACATGGCAGGATTTGACTTTGCAACCCAGCGGCGTGGAGTTACGCCATTTGTTTTGTTGTTAAAGCGTTCTGGCCACAACTCGTAAAAATCTTTGAACAAGTTTGTTTTTAAAAGTTCGCTGTGAAGCGCGGCAACTCCATTAACGCTGTGCGAGCCTAT
>Ga0268262_10002501_pt1 | contig 21143 bp, 21 predicted proteins | sample TergutNc150P3_FD_190354 | JGI IMG/M metagenome (GOLD analysis project Ga0268262, IMG submission 190354) | Nasutitermes corniger P3 segment gut microbial community from laboratory colony in Florida, USA - Nc150 P3 (SPAdes) (version 2) | ecosystem: Host-associated > Arthropoda: Insects >... | reverse complement strand
TGCTTTTATAGCGAGGTATTTAACGGCGGTGGTTGGGGGCGGGTGGGCGGGTGCGGGGATGTTATAGTAGCGTGGTTGAATTTTGCTTTCCGGGGAGCAAAATGGGCGACATTTATGAGTTGGGAAAATTGCGAAGCGAAGAGGAGCAATTTTGACCCTATATACTCTTACCTTTTCGAGCGAAGCCCGAACCGCCGAAGGCGGTAATATAAAACGATTCAACATACCGTTATGTGCTATTCATTTGAAACCAAAAAACGTTTTAGAGGGGCTAGAAGAGGCTAAATTGTAAAATGACACGGCAAGAGGGTCGAAAGCGCTTCTATGGGCTTTTATATGCTAAATTTGGGAGTGTTTTTTCTGTACTGTTATGCAAGATATTCCCGTTTATAGGCATTGCACCTAACGGTTAAGGGAAGATGCTTTACATTCCTGGGTTCTATATACAGCCGAGCTTTCGGGTGGGTACCGAAGTCTGACCACGTAAGTATTAAATAATGTTTTCAAAATTACACATAAATGCTTATGTGGTCAAAGGCGGCATTTATGAGTTGAAAAAATTGCGAAGCGAAGCGATTTTGACCTTATCTACTCTTACTCATTCGGGTGAAGTCTGAATCGCCAAGTAGTCTTTTATTGGTTTTACTGGCATATAAACTGGCACATAAAATGGCATTACATCGTTAGTTGAAATACGTCAAAATAACTCAATATCATACATAACACTTGATTTTTTTTTGTTTTTATGGCAATATAATACTCAATAACACTGGATATGTTAGCTGACGAAAACTCAAAATCTACCGAGGGCAACCTTGTAAGAGTTCAAGTCTCTTCGCCGGCAGAAAGAATTGCGTTATTGTATATTTTCATGACACAGGAATAAATTTATTTATTTGAATGTTTGGAAGATAAATGTAATGTTTATCATTCGCCGTCAATAAAATTTCACGATACTCCAATGCTGTTGCCGCTATAATGGCGTCCGCCAATTCCATTGAATGACTCAAAAAATAATCTTCCACAAAGAACATTGCTCTGTTAGATATATTTTCGTTTATCTGTATTATTTTTATTGACCATTTGGATAAATACTTTTGAAAAATAAGCATTTCACTTTTGTTTTTCATACCTTGAAGAAGTTCGATATAATTAACTACGGAAATTTTAAACGGAATATTAGCGTGAATTATTTTTTGGGCTTTTTCATTGCCCCTTAAATACCATATCAATACATCGGTATCTATCATCACGATTTTCTACCCTTTCTTAAATCTCTGACGTATTGTTCCACATTCTCCATGTCGTTTCTTTTTTTCCAAATCCCAAACAGCTCGTTTTCATTTTCTTCTATGAATAAATCCTTTTTGCCAATGATAGGAACAATTTTAGCTCTGGGCTTTCCTCTATACGTTATAGTAATTTCCTGTCCGTTTGCAGCTTGAGATATAATCCTGCCTGGTTGTGTTCTTAGTTGTTTTGTGGAAATTTCCATAAAATCCCCCGGATAAAGTATACACTACAAGTGTATACTTGTGTTTACCAATAGTCAAGGGAACGATTATTATTGTTTTTCTTCAGCAAAGAGCGAAATAAACCCCGTAGCATCAAACACGCCCCTGACAGGTTCGCCCAGGTTTCTTATGATAAGCTTTCTTTTATTCAGGTTCATCACCATGTAGGCCTGGAGCAACAAATACAGCTCGGAACTGGATATGTAGTCAAGATCCTTAAAATCCAGTACAATGTCAAAAGCGCCATCAAGGAACGGTTTCACTTTTTGCTCAAATATGGGAGAAGCGGAAGTATCAAATCTGCCCGAAAGAAACACTATAATCAAATCCTGACCTTGCTTTTTTAAATTAATCGTCATCTGTCTTTCCTCGTTTCAAATTCATTTTTTTTATTTACTTATAATATAAGCGATTCATTCAATAAAAGCAAATTTCAAGGCAAGCGAGGACTTGCGCTCTTTCTGTCAAGCCAGATATGCTTTAAATAGTCCAAGTCCATTATCACAATTTAAAGGGAATTTTATATGGATTATAAAAAAGCTGGCGTTAATATTGAAGAAGGCTACCGGGCGGTGGAAAAATATCGGGAAATGGCTGCGTCTACCGCGACGGAGGCAGTATTAAACGGCATAGGCAGCTTTGCGGGGATGCTTTCTTTAAAGAATTTTACCGGGGAAATGGACGAGCCGGTTCTTGTATCCGGAACAGACGGCGTTGGAACCAAACTTGACATCGCTTTTAAGCTGCGAAAATACGACACTGTGGGCATTGACTGCGTGGCTATGTGCGTAAATGACATACTCTGTCATGGGGCGCGTCCGCTTTTTTTTCTGGATTACCTTGCATGCGGAAAACTCGACGCGGGCGTGGCAGCGGAACTTGTAAAGGGCGTTACCACAGGCTGCCGGGAAGCGGGTGCCGTCCTTTTGGGCGGCGAAACCGCCGAAATGCCTGGCTTTTACGACGAAGGAAAGTACGACATCGCGGGCTTTGCGGTGGGCATCGTGGATCGTAAAAAAATCGTCGATGGCAAAAAAATCCGCGAAGGGGACGCGCTGTTGGGGATTGCTTCGTCGGGGGTTCACTCAAACGGGTTCAGCCTTATACGCAAGGTTATTCCCGACCTAAGCGAGGATTTCGGCGGAATGCCCATTGGCCGTGTTCTTCTGGAGCCGACAAGGATCTACGTTAAGCCGGTTTTGGCTTTAATGGACAAAATTGAAATCAGGGGCATGGCCAACATTACCGGCGGAGGCTTTTACGAAAATATCCCACGGATGTTTGGCTGCGCGGCGCTATCGGCAGTAATCCGCGATCCTTTGAAAGCGGGTTATGACGGCGAATGGAGAATTCCGCCCATTTTTGAGCGCATTGCATATGGCGTTAAGAACGACGCCCTTCCCTCCGGCTTAAGCGGAGCGGCGGCGCAGAAAGCGGGAGCGGATATACTCCGTTCCGATGATAAAGTTAAAAAGCTCATGTTCAACACCTACAACATGGGCGTGAGTTTTGTTCTGGCTATTGCGCCTGAGGATGTTCAAAAGGCCGGGGCCTTGCTGGAAGATATGGGTTTTCCCGCCTGGGAAATCGGCGCGGTGGAAAAGTCTCAAAGCCATATAGGGACAATTAGGTTTGTCTAAAAATATTCTTGTCCTGGTCTCCGGGGGCGGCACCAACCTTCAAGCGCTTATTGACGCACAGGAGCGGGGAGAACTAGGAAGCGGCAGGATAGCCGGTGTCATCTCCGACCGGAGCGGGGTATATGCCCTGGAAAGGGCAGGGGCAGCGGGGATTCCCGCTTTTGTAGAAAAACCTGATGTAGCTCTCCCCAAACCGGAAAGGGAACGGGGACTTTCGGATCGAATCCTGCGTTTCTGCCGCGAAAAAGATATCAGCCTTATTGTCTTTGCTGGATTCCTTTCGATTCTGGCGGGCGACATAATCGAAATCTACGCGGGAAGGATGATTAACCTTCACCCGGCGCTGCTCCCCAAGTTCGGCGGACGCGGTATGTACGGCGATCATGTCCACCGCGCAGTACTTGACGCCGGAGAAAGCGAGTCCGGTTGTACTGTTCATTTAGTGGACGCGGGAACTGACACCGGCTCAATACTCTTGCAGAGAAAAGTTCCTGTTCTAAGCGGCGACACCCCGGAAAGCCTTGCGGAAAGGATCCACAAAGAGGAACACATCGCCATTGTAGACGCGGTTAAGATGATGCTTGGGCGATTAGAGGGATAGATGGAGGCATAATGAAACGGCGCGCGCTTATCAGTGTTTATATTAAAGACGGCATTTTGGATCTGGCGGCTTTTCTTGTGGAGACCGACTGGGAAATACTTTCGACCGGCGGCACATCAAAATACCTTAAAGAAAACAAAATCCCTGTCACCGATATTTCCTCTGTGACAGGCTTTCCCGAATGCCTTGACGGCAGGGTGAAAACTTTGCACCCGATAGTACACGCCGGAATCCTTGCCCGGCGGGACGAAGCCTCCCACATGGATACCCTGAAAAATCTGGGCATTGAAACCATCGATCTTGTCTGCGTGAACCTATATCCGTTTTTTGAAAAAGTTCAGGATGCAGGGCTATCGCAGGAAGAAATCATTGAGTTCATCGACATAGGCGGGCCTTCCATGATACGTTCGGCGGCAAAAAATTTCCGCGATGTAATTGTACTGGTTGACACCGCTGATTATGTCGGGGTAATTGATGGCCTCAAAGCCGAAAGAATCTGGTTGGAAGTAAGGAAGCGCCTGGCCGGAAAAGCATTTGCCCTCACATCGGCTTATGATGCCGCTATTGCGCGTTATTTGTTGGAGCCAGACAAGCAGAACCCCTATTATCCGGCATTTTGGCCGCTCTCGCTTAAGGAAGCCCAGTACCTCCGTTACGGCGAAAACAGCCACCAATCGGCGGCGCTTTACCTGAACGCCGACAAGCCGGGCGCTTTGGCAGGAATGCAGCAGCTCCACGGCAAGGAGCTGGGTTACAACAATATCCGCGATCTTGACCTTGCCTGGAAGGCAGCTTGCGCGTTCGGGCTTCCCGCTAAAGAAATTGCACCGATGGGCGAAGACAACGTGAAGAGCCTTGTGCCTTTAGCAGCGGAAAGTACCGCCGGAAAAATCTGCTGCGTTGCGGTAAAGCACAGCACTCCCTGCGGCATAGCTCTGGGCGATACCCTCATTGAAGCTTATGAAAAAACATTTGCCTGCGATCCTGTTTCGATATATGGCGGAATAGTGGCTTGCAATTCAACTGTTGATGAAAAAACGGCATTAAGGCTTGGCGAGCTTTTTCTGGAAATTGTAATCGCCCCGGATTTTGAAAGCGGCGCTCTGGAAATTCTCAAAAAGAAAAAAAACCTGCGTATCATTAAAGCTGGGTATGCCTCAAGGGACACAAAAGAATACGCCTCTGTGGACGGCGGCCTCCTGGTTCAGGATACAGATAAGCTGCTTCTTACAAAATGGGAAGTGGTAACCCGCCTCGCGCCGGAAGCCGAAGACATTCCGGATCTAGTCTTTGGCTTAAGGGCAGTGACATTCGTAAAATCAAACGCGATACTTGTGGTGAAAAACCTCGCCGCGACGGGAATTGGCGGCGGGCAGGTGAACCGCATCTGGCCCACAACGCAGGCGCTTGAGCGAAGCTCTTACGCCATTAAAGCCGCCGCAGAAAAAGGCGGCCCATGGGCGGATGGCCAATGCGCAAGGGTTCTCGCCTCGGACGCGTTCCTTCCATTCGCGGACGTGGTTGAAGCCGCCGCCGCCGCCGGAATAAAAGCCATCATCCAGCCAGGCGGTTCCATCAACGACAAGCTTTCCATCGAAGCCTGCGACAGGTTGGGGCTTGCGATGGTATTTACAGGGACACGGCATTTCAAGCATTAAGGAGGTTTTTATGCCCTTTATGAATTTTTGGTATGGATTTGTTGAATCCTTAAAAACTATGACAACGGTACTGGTTATTGCAGGGGCAATTGCCGGAATTATCATAACGCTTTTCTTTTCAATTTTCAAGTTGGGAAACAAAAGCCCGAACTTGGCAATTATTTTTTCAACTATTGTAAGCTGCGTTTTAATGGTCCCTGTTATCACTTCTTTTAATTACCTTATTACTTTGAAGATCGAGGGAACCATAATTGATGAAGCTAAAGCAGAAATAAAAGCGCAGAGAGCGGAAGCAGAAAGATTGAAGTCTGAGAATAAAGCTAAAATGCTGGAACGTGAAAAACTGGAAAACGAAGTTACAATAGCAAAACAGTCAATCCAGATTGAAGCGCTGAACGCCAGCAATATGCTTCTTGAGAGAGCAAGATTAAGCATGCAAAGTTTTCAACAGATAGCGGAACTGGCTTTAACTCAGGCAAGATTTACAGAGACTTTGGTAAAAAAGGAACCGATAACCCCTATAGAAACAGGCTGGGGCTTGAGGGCTGATTATTATTACGATGAGGCGCTGGTCATCATCGCCCATGACATAAACGCAAAATTCGGAGTGGACTTAAAAGAAGTCAAGATAGCCAAGGCTAATGATAATTCGGTTGTTGTATCCGGAATTCGCCCAAAATTTATAGGCGCCAGTAAAAATCAAAGCACGGCGATACTTAAAGAAATACGGCGGGTTGATAATAAATATGGCGTACAGTACAGAGTGACAGTAAAAGACGGAAAACAGGATTTAATTTTAGCCGATAACAGAGCGGCACAATATGAAACGGAATTCCAGAATAAACTGAGCGAAGGCATGGAATTGGCTTTTATGGACGATGTAATAATTCAACTGGCCCAAAACTTTATAAAGATTGTTTTTGCGCCTATTTATGACAACATTACATTTGATAATATTGAACGACCAGAAGCCTTGCCCATCATGGATTATTTAGCGAAAGAATTAAAGGACAACAATGAGGAAAAGTACAATTTGTTAAAAATAAACGAGCAGGTTTTACTGACGATTGATCAGCTGGAAACAGGAGCAGCCAAACTGGAAACAGAGCTATAACCTATGGCTCTTCATCGCTTAACACCTTCTTGGCTTTTTTCTTTCTAAATGCCCATGCTGCAAATCAATAAATTCATCTTCAGTTTTGATAAGGATCAACTCCCCGCTGTCTACCAGCCGCTGTATTGAAGGCGGAATAGTTTTAACAGCGCAATTAACAATCTCAATTTTAACAAGTGCCGGCAGATTTCCCAAATAATCGGGCAGGATCGATATTTCCGAGTTGTTTAATTCCAGAAACTTAAGCGATACAAGTTTTGATGCCGAATCCGGCAGGCCGGCAAAGGGGCTTCTTTTTTCAGTCTTCTCATCCTCGTAGTAATTGGGAGGAGCGTCCTCATGATACCAGGGATCGTTTTGCGAACTGCAAACGCCCAGAGACACAAGGTTAGCTAAATTGCCAATGGAATCCGGAAGGCTTGCTATTTGGGTGTATTGCAATCGAATCCCTTCAAGGGAGCTGATATTTCCAATAGATTCGGGAAGCGCCGTCATTTTACCGCCCCGGATGTACAAGGCTTTTAGGGATTTTAAATTCCCGATTGAATAAGGCAGCGATTCAAGCTCGTTACAGCGCAAGAGGCGGATCTTCTCCAATTTACCCAAGCCGCCGATTGTATCCGGCAGGGTCTTAATTGTAGCGCAATAAATGTAAAGCCTTGTTAAAGACTGCAAATTGCCTATTGATTCCGGCAGGCTGGAAAAAGACGAGCCTTCTATCAGCAAAATTTCAAGGCTGTTAAGGCTGCCAACCGAATTGGGCAGGGTCTTGAGCGTTTCAGAGCTTATATGAAACTCCTTAAGACTCTTTAAATTCCCGATGTTATCCGGCAGCGCCTTAAGATTATTGCAGTTAATAAAAAACTCCGTTAGCGAAGGGAGGGTACAGATTGAATCCGGCAAGACGGTGATTGTATCTGAAGTAATGATAAGCTTCGTAAGGGAAGTCAGTCCGCCCAGCCAGTCGGGGATTGGCTGGAGCGCGGCATTGATTCCCAGATTTTTTAGGTTTGAAAGCTTCCCAATTGCCGCCGGCAAAGCCAAAGGGGCGTTTTGCTCTTTTAGCCCATTGTCTATATCCAGGCTCTCAAGATTATTGAGATTCCCGAATGAGTCCGGCAAAGACTCAAGATGAGAGTTTTCAATGGAAAGGATCTTTAGCGCGACAAGGTTCCCGAAACTTTCCGGAAGCGTTTTAATGTTGCCGCCGTCAATCGAAAAACATTCAAGGGAAGAAAGTCCGCCGAAGGATTCAGGCAGGGCGCTAAATTCATTCACGGCATAAGCCGGGCCTCCCCATGACGCTCCATCATTAAGGTGGCTTTCTTTTGAGACCCAAAAGCTCATACCAAGGTTTTTCAATGACCTGAGATTTCCAAAAGATTCAGGCAGGGGAGCAATGTTGCCGCTTATGCTCAATTCCTCAAGGGAGAAAAGGCCGCCAAAGGATTCGGGCAAGCGAATGATGTCATCATTTTGTACATCATTAAAAAGAGGCTCTTTTGTTTTTCTAGCATCTTCCTTAAATGTTTCGTCGTATCCTTTTTCCAGTTTGAAAGATTTAAGCGACTTTAGGTTTCCGAAAGACTCAGGAAAATACACGGTTTTGCTATGGCCAAAATCAATTTCTTCAAGCGAGGCAAGATTGCCAAAAGATTCAGGCAGGCGGCGGAGGTTTCCACGATAAGTATTAAATACTTCAGTTTTTGCAGATTGCCAAAAGATTCAGGGAGCGTTTCAATTTCCGTATTGGTAAGATCAAATTTTTCTAAGACTGATAAATTCCCGAACGATTCCGGCAAATACCGAATATCGCTGCTTTGAATCGATAATTGATAAAGCGCCGAAAGGCTGCCAAAAGATTCAGGCAGACGGCTGAGGCAGCCATACATTGAAAGCCTTTCAAGGGAGGAAAGGTTGCCAAAAGAATCTGGCAGGGTTTCAAGGTAATATAAAAATGAACTGGCTCGCAATTATTTGTATGTTAATACCCTGTTTTTTCAGCTTTATCCCCTGGCATAACGGTTTTTTTGTGTTCAGTTTAAAACCTTCAATGATTTCCACGATTTCCACCTTTTTGGCTATTGGTTTATATTCTAAGGATATATAATTCTTTTTTCAGTTTTTCGGATACCGTTCTTTCCATATTAACGATTCTATTTTGTTCGTCTTTTATTAATTTTTTCTTAATGATGACACGGGTAAAATTGTCCTGCTGGTTGCCCTTTTGCTTTTATAGGAATTGTTCTCCAACTTAAACAAGTGAATTTTACGAGTGATATCGGAAGGGAATTTATAAGCATGACTTCAAAAGCCCAGTATAAAATTTTCTACGATATCAGTAGCGTTACTGCTGCTGTAAAAAATGGGAAACAAAAGGCTACTACTAAATAGGAGGGTTTATGAAAAAGTTTTCCATTAGTTGCACTGTCGGTATGATATTTATGATACTTGTTGTAATTTCATTTGGCTCGTGCAGCAAAGAGAATAAACCGGGTGACGTGAGAAAAACAAAAGAAGCGATGCATTTAAAAATGATCCTGATATTGAAGTAGTTTTGGTAGATGTTTATAAAAAAATATATGCAAAAACTTTTAATATTCCATTAGAAGGAAATACTGATACACCAATCTCAAGAAAAGATAGAAGAAGTGAAGGGAAATTAATTGATGCGGCAAAAGATTTAGAAGAGTCTATGAATAAGCATAAATGAATCTGTTTGATGCTAAATATCCACTAAGCATTAACCTTGTAAAGTCAAGCGAAGTGTGGGCGTACTTAATATCTATTGTTGGTTTTTCTCAAATCCTGATATATAATCCCCAATATGAAACTCTTAGTTATCGGCTCAGGCGGAAGAGAACACGCCATGGCCTGGAAATTAGCACAGTCGGAAAATGTCGGGCAGATTTTTGTCGCACCCGGTAATGGCGGAACTGCCACAGAAGAAAAAACGGAAAACTTTTCAATGGAAGGCGAAAGTCCTGAAACTGAAAAAGGGCAGGAGCTGCTTTTGGCCTTTGCCAAAAAAGAATGCGTAAATCTAACGGTAGTTGGACCTGAAGCGCCGCTGGATGCGGGCATCGTTGACCGCTTCCGTAGCGCGGGGCTTGCGATTGTAGGGCCGGGGCAAAAAGCCGCAAGGCTTGAAACCAGCAAGGTGTACTCAAAGTCTTTTATGACTCAGTACGGCATACGCGCCGCAGCGAGCAAGAATTTTACAAACCATGCGGATGCCCTGAAATACGCGGAAAACCATTTCGCGAAATCGAAGGAAACAAATCCGCCACCGCTGGTGGTTAAAGCCGACGGCCTTGCGGCGGGCAAGGGGGTGGTTGTCGCCGCTGATTTTACCGAAGCGAAGCAAACCCTTTCCGCGTTCATGAAAGAGGGAAGCCTTGGTGAAGCCGGGAAAAACATAATTCTCGAAGAGTACCTTGAAGGGCTGGAAGTTTCCGTACTCGCGGCTGTAAGCATAAGCCCCGGAAAAAAGGGAGCGATAAAACCCTTTATTTCCGCGCGGGATCATAAGCGGCGTTTTGAAGGAGGCCGCGGGCCGAATACCGGGGGCATGGGCGCGATAGCGCCTGTGCCGGATTTTACGGCGCTTGCGCGTGACGATTTTGAAAAGGCAATTCTGACCCCTACACTAAAAGGGATGGAAGCTGAAAAAATGGACTACTGTGGCTTTATCTTTTTTGGCCTTATGGTGCGTGAGGAGCGCTGTTACCTTTTGGAATACAATGCTCGCCTTGGCGACCCTGAAACGCAGGCAGTGCTTCCCCTGATGGATTCGGATCTCGCAGAGCTCTGCACGGCGATTCTGGACGGAACGCTTCGGGACTTCCCGCTCAAATGGAAAAAAGGCGCTGTCTGCGCGCCTGTAGCCGCCGCCGAGGGCTATCCGGGCCCTTACAGAAAGGGAGACCCCATAGCAATCAACCCCGAAGGGTTCGGAAAGACCGGGGCAAAGCTGTTTGTAGCTGGCGCAAGCCGAGGGAAAGGCGGGCCTTATGGTTCGGGGCTGCGGACAACAGGCGGACGGGTGCTTTCTGTATCCGCCCTGGGAAGCGATGCGGACGACGCTTTTACAAGGGCTTACCAGGCGCTTCAATTCGTCAGTTTCGAAGGCATGGGTTACCGCACTGACATAGGCAGGGAACACAGGCAACCATGAACAAAAACGATTCACTTTTTTGGCAATTCCTTATACTCGTTGTACTCATTTTTGCAAGCGCTTTTTTTACACTTGCGGAAATAGCCCTTATTTCGCTTAACAAAAACAAGCTGGAAAAAAAATCCCTCTCCGGCAATCGCCAGGCAAAACGTATTATGTCCTTAACCGGCAACCCATCAAAATTCCTAGCCACAAACCAGGTGGGAACCACCCTGACCAACTTTATGGCCAGCGCTTTCGCAGCGGATACTTTTTCAGGCAGGTTCACAAGCTGGCTTGTTTCCCTAGGCGTAAAAATACCTTATAATGTTCTCGCGTCCGTTTCCCTGGTATCAATTACCCTTATTCTTTCTTATTTTTCCATTGTGCTAAGCGAGCTGCTCCCAAAACGCATAGCATTGAAAAAAGCCGATGCCCTTGCGTTTCCGCTATCCGGATCAGTTTTATTTTTCTCCCGCATTTTCGCTCCGGTTGTGTGGCTTCTTACCAAATCAACCAACGGCATTTTAAGGCTCATAGGGATCGATCCCAAAACAGATGCCCACTCCGTTACTGAGGAAGAAATCAGGCTGATGATCGATGTCGGCAGCGCCAAGGGAACAATAAAGGCCGGAGAAAAGGAAATACTCCACAACGTTTTTGAATTTGACAATAAAACCGCCGGAGAGGTAATGACCCACCGTCGGGATACCGTTCTATTAAAGCTTGAGGACAGCGACGAAGAGTGGGAAAAAGCGATCATCGAGAGCCGGCACAATTTCTTTCCGGTGTGCGGCAAAAACCAGGACGATATCGCGGGGGTATTGGTCTTCAGGGACTATCTCTGCCTGAGCGATCGCCGCCGCGAAACAGTCATGGCCAGGGCTGTCAGGCCTGCACAATTTGTCCCCATCACGGTCAGAACCCACACGCTTTTTGCCAGGATGAAAAAAAGCCGGAACCATTTCGCGGTTGTCGTGGATGAGCACGGCGGCCTTATGGGAATCGTTACGATGAAAGATCTATTGGAAGAACTGGTAGGCAACCTTGACGATGACAGCACAGCCCTGCCGGAACAGCCCCTGATTGCAAAAACAGGCCCCGGAAAATGGACATTAAACGGCGCGGTTTCGCTGGACAAAGCTGCCCGCGAGCTAGACGTTACCCTTCCAGTAGACCGCTATGATACCTTCGCGGGCTTTGTTTTCAGCCTTCTTGGGGAAATACCCGAAGATGGCAGCCAGGCGGTACTTGAAGCGCATGGCCTTAAAATAGAGCTTCAGGAAATTCGCGAGCACAGGCTGGAAAAAGTCCTGGTAACCAAAGTAGAGGCTGTTGAGCCTAAGGAGCAATAATAACCTCCCATTGTTTTTGAATTGCGGTAGCGGTTTCGGTGGCTGAGGCGTTCCCGGCAAAAAAGGCGGATAGCCCTTCCTTAAAGCTTTCTTCCAGTTCCAGCCAATTAAGGCCGGAAAAATCCTGGGCTGCTTCGCCCGCGATTGTAATATCCCACACCTTGGAATAAAAAGCGTCGTAAGCGGGGGGAATGCCGCTTCCGGGAATTGCCTTCATCTTGTTTGATATAAATGCCGTTTTCTCCGCAAGGTAGTCCGCGAAGAGCTTTGCATTTTCCTTTTGCGCGGAGGCTGAATAAACGCCGGTAGTCCAGGCAGAAACGGCGTAAAATGTTTTCCCCGCATAATTGTCCGGCACAGGAATCGAGGTAACGCCAAAGGCCTCGTCTCCCAGTCGTTCCCTGACAAGCTTTAGTTCGCTTGCGGGGGCAATTATAAAAGCCGCTTTTCCGGAGATAAAGTCATTCAATTTTCCAGCCGGATCAGCCGTAAAAGATTGCGGGGTTAACAGGCCCTCGCTGTATAGCGAAGCCAGAAAAGAAAGGCTATCGGCAACTACACGGGAATTAACCTGGGGCTTTCCGTCCTTTACAAGCTGTGCGCCTGCCGACCAAATCCAGGGAAAAATATCGTCGTAGATTCCCATTGAGCTGTTCATTCCAAGGGCAAGGGCCGCCTGGTTTCCTTTGCTGCCTGGAAAATGCCTGGCGTAAGCGAGGAATTCGCCTCTGGTTTTCGGAGGGCGCGAAAACCCTGCTTCTTTTAAGAGATTTATGTTATAATAGAGAATATTGATATACGAAACAGGGTTGGCATTAACATTTTCAATAGTTTCCTTTTTGCTCAATTCGCTTACCCATAACGAGTCGAGGGCAATTACGTCCCCGGGAAACCCGCTATCCTCCAGGGGTGCGCCCCGGAAAAGCGCCGACCTTAAATCCTCATAGGAGCAAGTGTTAAGGATGACTTTAAAATCGCCGTGCAGGCTTTCAAATTCCGATATTATTTCCAGGAAAACTTCTTTATCCGCTTCGCTATCAAGCCAGTGCGTGAACACAACGCTCGGTGGCTCTACGCTTTCCTTTTTATTGGCAGATTTGGTTCCAAGGAGAAGCAAAGCCGTAATTACAAACGCCAACGCAACAAAAAGAAGCAGTTTGTTACCGTGTTTCTTAAAAAATCCATTCATTATTCAAAAGCCTCGACTTTTAAGCTGCTTTGGAGTACATACATAGTATGCCTATAGTATTCAGAAAATTGGTTAAGCTGCGCAATATTCTAACCCGGCAAAGGCATGAGCCTGACGAAACAGAAATAACAGCAGAAAAATGGGTCGCCGATTTTTCCAAGCTAAAACAAGCCCGCTTTGATATTAAATCAGAATCTTCATATGATGCCAATCTGCGAAAAAACCAATTTAACTCAGGTCACTCCCTGGCGCTGTGCCTTAAAAAAACCGGCTGCATAGCATGGACGGATGCCCCCGAGCGGCGCTACAGGGATATTGCAATTTCAGGTTCTATCCGAATTGACGCCAGGGGCGGTTACGGAGCGGGGGGAATGTTTTTCAGAATGGTAGACAGCGAGACCTACTATTCTTTCTTAATCTCCAGCAGGGGATATTTCCGGTTGGACGCCGTAAGAAACGGAATGCCCTTCCCGCTTATTGGCTGGACAGAGTTCCCGCTTTCCACAGGCGCGGCGCTGGCCCCTGATCAGAGCGTGGACTTTTCAATTATTGCCTATGGCGGCCACATCACCATTCTATTGAAAGGACACTGGGCTGCGGAAGTAGAAGATACTTCCATAATGGAAGGAACCATAGGCTTTGCAGCCGCGTCTTATGAACCGGGAGATCCGACTTACCTGGTTATAAAAGAATCAGACAATCTTTCGTATACCGTAGAAGCTTTTCTGGAATCGTTTACTCTTGATTCCAGAATCAGCGAAGTTTCCTCCCTTTATGAAAAATGGCGCGAGAATCCCGACATCGATCCCAGGGCAAGGCTTAACCTGGCGGAGACATTCGCGTCGATGAAACAGTACAGCGTTGCAATGACTCAGCTTCACAAAGCCTGGGATACAAGCGGGCACAAAAAAACCCAGGGCGAATACCTTTTTGCGGGAAAGCTTGCCCAGGAATTGGGCCTTGTGGACGAAGCGGAAAATTTTATCAGCGAGTGTTTTCAGGCGGATGTTGACAGCAATGAAGGAAAAGAAGCCCTGGTTGAAATGGCAAAAATCCTTTATGCGAAGGAACGCTTTAAGGAACTCAAAAAATTCTGCGAAGAGTCGGTCAAGGTTAAGCCGGACGATCCTGTGCTGCTGAATCTTCAGGGGCATGCCTACTGGAACCTTGAGAAATACAAAAAAGCCGCTAAAGCCTATTGCGCTGCTTTTGAACATGACAAAGAAAATGGTATCTTCGCGAAAAATGCTGCAAACGTTTACGACGTGCTGGGCAGCAAAAAAGACGCCATAAAAAAATACATCGAAGCAGGCAAGGCTTTTCTGCAAACAGGCAACTACAACGATCTGGGGCTCATCGTTCCCAAGCTGCTATCGCTGGGCGAGGACAATTGGGAGGCGCGAAGCCTGGCTGGCAAGTGGGCTTTTGCCGTGGAAGACTGGAAAATGGCAAAAGAAGAATTCGCCCTGGCTGAAAGCCTGCGAAGCGCCATGCAGCCAAAACCCCGCAAAAACGGAGCGCAGGTTTTTCTTGAGGCCCTGCTGCTTATCATGGACGGAAAACGAAGGGAAGCCCTTCCTCTTCTTGAGGAAGCGGCAGCTCTGGAGAAAGATTATGCCCTCTTCCACTTCCGCCTGGCTGAAAACATTTTTCTATTAAACGACGACTGCGACGATCCCCAAATGCTGAAGGAAATGGAAACAGCTATATCTCTTAGCCATAAGGAAAATCTTAACGATGAAAAAAACATCGACAAAGAAAACGAAGGCCTTTCCGGCTGGATTCATAATTTCGCCGCCCAGGTAGCTACAAAAAAAGGAAATTTTGACGCAGCGGCAAGGCATCTTGAAAAAGCCACTTTCGTTTTGGGTGATGTGCCGGCGGTACGCGTAAACCAGGGCGTTTTGTTTTACCTGCAAGGCTCGCTGGATAAAGCCCTTGAAACCCTGTCTGTCGATAAGAAAGACGATCCGGAAGGAACCATGGCAAACTGCGCAGGGAATCTTTTGGTCGCCTCGCGTCGTTTTGAGGAAGCGGACGAAAAGTACCGCCAGGCGCTGAGCTGCCAAAGCGACAATGTCGAGTACCTTTGCAACCGGGCATCCTGCCTTATGGAGCTAAAACTTTATGGAGAGGCTGATGATATTTTGACCCGGGCCAACCAAAAAGCCCCAAACCCGGTATTGCTTGAAATGTTAAGTTACGTGACATCGAAAAAGGGAGATTATCCCCGTGCGGAACAGGCTTGCAATGCCGCGCTTAAAATTGATCCCAACCACGCCCCGTCGCTTATTTCGCTTGGATGGATATTCATTGCCCAGGGCAAAAAAGCAGAAGCCGTCGAAACACTGAAGCGTTTGGACAAAATGGACCTTAATGACAGTTCCGCTAAAAGTACGGAAGAGCTACGCTCCCATATGCAAGAGCTTTACTATATGACAATTCAATGCGCGTCCTGCACAAGGAACTGGATAGTTCCAAGGGAAAGCAAGCCTGCCCCGACCATTCGGCTTCATGCCAAGCCACCTGACGAATTGCCTGCCGGTACCTGCCTGGACTGCAAAAAAACTTACTGTATTGGCTGCGCCAAGGAGCATCTGGATGATTCAGGAAGGTTCGTCTGCCCAACCTGCGGCCGGAAACTCAAGCTGATTAACGAAGGGCTAAAGCAAATTATTCACGATTGGGCAGTAAAAGACGGCCTGGTAAAAAACAATTAATAGCAATCAATATGAATGGAATTTGGATACTTCTGCTTTTGATAATGGCCGCAACCCTTCCGGCTATTATCGTTTTTTTTTGGCTTAGATCCAGAAAGCTCTCAATTACATTACCATGGTTTCTCTTATCCCTTTCAACAGGGATTATTTCTTTTATTATAGCAGCAATAATCCAGACGCTTTTTGCTTTTAGCAGAAGAGAAGGAATTTGGCCGGTATTATTCAACATTTTTGTCCGTATAGCCCTGATTGAAGAAGCAAGCCGGATTATCATTTTATTTTTTCTAAACAGGATGGCTAAAAACCGCCGCAATAACATAGCCTTCGGCGCCGCTATTGGCCTAATCGCCGGCTTGGGATTCGCATTGATCGAAAGCGCCTTTTATGGGATAGCAAATATAAGCATTACTCTTCTCCGGATTTTTACCGCAGCACCCCTTCACGCGGCCTGCGGCATCAGGGCAGGCACAGCAGTTTTTACTGCCCCCCAGCACCCGGCTAAAGCTTTTTTCCTTTTTTTCTCATCAGTTTTCATTCACGGGGCATACAACCTAATGATAGTCAATCCTGCAATTCCATCTTTCCTGGCAGTCCCAACAGCATTAATCGCTTTTTTCGCTTCAATTTACTATTTATCCGAAAGTCCTTCCGATGCGAACCCTTGACCCGTAGCCCGCGATAGCGGGCAGTTAATCAATTCCTTAAAAGAGCCAATGGCGTAGCCATTGACTTTTTTACAAAACCATCATATTAATATATACTATTCGACGCAGGATAGAGCAGTTGGCAGCTCGTCGGGCTCATAACCCGGAGGTCGTAGGTTCGAGTCCTACTCCTGCTAAAGCGTAAGTCCTTGCGTTGCAAGGAAATATGACAGGGCTACCAGACAGCTGGCGTCCTTAATCGTTGCGTATCAAAAAGTGGCACATAAAACGGCACACAGACCCGTTTTCAATGCCGCTTTGCAAGGGTTTAGGACATGGCCAAACTCCCTTTTTCTGTTTTCAGGCGAGCCGGCCGCCGGTTCTTCTACGTCGCTTTCAAAAACGAAAAAACGGGCAAATATCTCCCCGCCATCAGCACAAGGCAGGAAACGGAATCCGGGGCAGTTTCTACTGCCTTCCAATGGCTAAAGGACGGCATACCCCGGCGCGGCGAAGCGGTTCCCCTAAAAAAATATTCGCTGCGGGACATGGCAAGGGAAGCCGACATATCCATGCCCGACTGCGAATTCATCTGCAAAGAGCTTAAGCGGCGAGGGCTTATAAAATCCTTTGTCTTATCCGAGAGCAGGCAGGCCGTTGATTTTGCCGAATACCTTTTGAATTTTTGGGACTGGGAAAAATCCGACTACATCCGGGAGCGGCTGCGGAAAAACCATGGCCTGCACCGTAGGTACGCGACCGAAATGAAGGCGGCAGCATCAAAATACTGGTTTCCCCTTTTTTCCGGAAAAATGCTGGGGGAAATAACCAGGCAGGACGTGGAAAGCCTAATAGCCAGTTTGGAAACCATTAAAGCGCCCGACAGCCGGATCCCAAAATCCGCGAAGCGGAAAAACATCATCATCCAGGCGGGGACAGTCCCCCTCCGGTGGGCATTCCATAAAGAGCTAATTGATCGTGATATAACGGCAGGTATCACATGGTTTTCAGGCAAGCCCAAAGAACGCCAGATACTGACGCCCGAGCTTGCCGCAGCGGTTTTCCGCGTCCCCTGGAACGACGAGAGGGCGCGGCTTGCTAATATGCTCGCGATGACGACGGGCATGAGGGCCGGGGAAATCCAGGGCTTGCGGGTTCAGGATCTGGGGAAGGACTGCCTTTACATCCGGCATTCATGGAATTTTCAGGACGGGCTTAAAACCACAAAAAACAACGAGTGCCGGATCGTGGAGGTTCCATTCCCGCAGATTATCCAGGGCCTGCTTGATCTGGCCAAACATAACCCCCATGGCACTGGCATGGACAGCTTTGTTTTCTGGGCCGAGAAATTGCCGGATAAGCCGATGGAAGCGGAGATATTTTTGCGCGATTTGCGATCAGTGTTAATAAAGACAGGCATGAGCAAAGAATCGGCGAAGGCTTACACCTTCCATGCTTGGCGCCACCACTTTACAGCATATATGCGGGAGCGGGTAAACGAAAAACTCTTGCAATCCCAAACCGGCCACAAAACCCTTGCCATGCTTGACCATTACAGCGACCACCGGATAGCCGGGGATCGGGAACGTATACAGGCGGCGCAGAAGGAAGTATTTGGGGCTTTGATACAGTCAGGGGCAATCACATAATTTAACCGTTATGCGCAATATGGATAAAAGAAGCGAAAGAAACGAATAATGTAAAATATGCTATCCATGCGAATATAGAACAGATAAAAATACAAAAAAATATAGAAAATGATTGACGAGTATTTGAACTCGTGTTAGATTATTAACAACAATTTAACAGGCTTGCCTAAATACGGAAGCCCCAAACCTATTTTATCGGGATAGGGTTTGGATCCTTTTGATCCAGACATTTTTCCGGCAAATGGATTTGGGGCTTTTTTATTTTCCGGCAGCATAGGAGGAGTTTTTTATGGCGACAGTTGTCCAAGCGACTGGCGAGGTTATGTCCCGCAAACAAGCAGCGATGTTTTTGGGGATTTGTTTGACTACGCTTGACCGGCTAAATATCCCCCTGACGCAAATCAGGAAGAGGGTGATGTACCGCAAAGCCACGCTCGACAGCTGGCTTGCGAAACAAGAGAGGACGGAAAAGCGCGTATGAACCGGAGCAAAGCTGAAGGGATTGTTGCGCGGCTGTTAACGAATGCAGCATATCTGAAATACGGTTCGGTTTCTGTTACCGCTAAGGTTTACGACGGCAGGGTAGTCGAGATTCTCTACGCTACCACTGAAAACACTCGGGAAGCGGAAACCAACGTAGCGGACACGAAGAGGCAATCATAATGGCAGACGGCGAAAAATATGAGATTATCTCCCTGACATTTTTCAAGGATTGGCATGAGCTTGCCAAGAAATACAAGCTGACAAAAGAGCAGTACGGCGCGGTTGTCTATGCGATGTGCGAATACAGCTTTTACGACATAGAATCAGAACTTGACCCACCTGCGGGAATGATGTTTGAAATGTCGAAGCCCTATATAAAATCGTCCAACAAAAAAAGACTGAAGGACATAACGGAGGTTCACAGGGTAAAGGCGGTGCGCCGAAAGGAAACAACAATGCCGGTAAAAAAAAAGAGTAGATGACAACCATGTTGTCGGTTTCAAAGAAAAGACCTTTTTGCATATCTGGGAAAAATGGGGCGATCCGTTTCACGCGCAATACAAAATATGGGACATGGAATACTGGAACAATTTTTGGGACAAGTGCCGATTTATTTCGCCGGATCCGTGCAAGTTCATACAAGGCGGGATGATAGACCGTGGCTTGTCAGAAGAATTCAGGAACTGGTGGGATTGGGATCACCCAAAACAATATGTCGATCCGAACCTTAAAAACATGAGGGATGACTAATTCAATAGTGCCTATTGATTAAAACAATACACCCTATTGAAAAATCAATAGCAATACAAAGGAAAATATAAAGGTAAAGGATAAGGTAAATATAAACGCACACACAACGGGTTGTTTTTTTGTGTGTGTGAATGACCAACAACAACAATCATTTATTTTTTTGAAAAAGGAGATTGACTTTTGACGCCCGAAGGTCGCATCAAAGCCGATATTTTGCGCTATTTGGAAAGGCACGGCTTCTTCGCGTGGAATAATCCTAGTGGAGCCGTACGCATTGCTCCGGATCGGTGGCTTAGTTTTGGCAAGAAGGGAAGCGCCGATATTTTGGGCTGCTTGCCTGACGGTAAATTCTTAGCCGTGGAAATAAAAGCCACGCATGGTCGCTTATCCCAAGAGCAAAAGGAATTCCTTGAGAAAGTCCGGGGCTTCGGCGGCATGGCCCTGGTAGTGCGCTCGTTCAGGGAACTGGACATTGCCCTCCGGCGCGAAGGGTACACAGATGACGGGCCGCTGTTTTCAGGGAACAAAACCGCTTACGTAGCGGAAGAAATAAATTGAATGTTCGGGTAGGAGATTATGAAGCTCACGGATCCGCAAATTGAGGAAATAAAAGATGGCGCTGAAAAGATAGGCGAGCATGGGAGAGTAATAATTTCCGTAGCCGGGCCTGTGGTGGACATCGTCACCGAGAAGCGCATTAGATTTCAGAACGGCAAGCAAAACACAAACAAAACAGAAACAAGTAGGTAATTATGGCTGGCGCGATGATAAATTTCACTTATCCAATGGGCGCGAAAAGCATCGGCGGGTTCGAGATAGACGCGTTCTTTTCTGAAACCTATAACTATGCGAACCGGATGACCAACCTTCCCATAGAAGAAGGCTCCGTAGTAACCGACCATGTTGTCGAGGACCCGGATACTATCGACATCGAAGCGTTCATTGGCTGTACAAAATTTGTAACTAATGCAAACCCTTCTGGTCCCGATTTATCGAACGTTGACATACCGGACGATCACAAGAGCAGGATAATAAAAGCATACTACGAACTCCTGCGCCTAAAGCGCGAGCGCCAGCCCATTGATGTCGTGACTGGCCTGTCAACATTTCCGGACATGATAATCGTTTCTTTTGAAATCCCCAAGGACGCAGAGACAGGCGCGGATCTGCATTTTTCGATGAGGTTCCAAAGCTTAAAGATTGTTAAAAGCGAAGAGGTTGAGATAAGCGTTGCTCCTACCCCGGAGGCTAGCGACATGGTGGCGGCTCCAGTAAACTTAGGCTTGGTAGGGAAAAAGAAGATTGACTTAGATACTAAAGAACAATGGCTGCGGCTACATAACGAAACTGGCGGGAGCTTTCCAACGAGGGAAGACTTTTTTGAGCAATGGGGCGAATGGCCGTCCAGAGAAAGCTTTCCTGCGGGAACGGCAGCCGGACGCGGCAATATATCGCAAGCGAGGTAAGGAAATGAGCAAGGAAGGCGAAGCCAACACCTATTTGGACATCGGCAAAACCCTGACCGCAGCGGGTTGAAAAATAATTGGACTTTACCCCAATAGGTGCACACAGTTAAGCGTGGTTGCCTAAGCTAAACACGTTAGGCGCTACATAGTCAAGCGACGAATGCATGCGAATGCGGTTGTAATACGCCTCAATGTAGAAAAACA
>Ga0268262_10002500_pt1 | contig 21144 bp, 20 predicted proteins | sample TergutNc150P3_FD_190354 | JGI IMG/M metagenome (GOLD analysis project Ga0268262, IMG submission 190354) | Nasutitermes corniger P3 segment gut microbial community from laboratory colony in Florida, USA - Nc150 P3 (SPAdes) (version 2) | ecosystem: Host-associated > Arthropoda: Insects >... | reverse complement strand
TAAAGGATTGTTAAAATTAAATTAAAATAAATATGATAGGTAATAAAAATAGCAATAACTCTTGGAGTGACTTTTTTGCAACGCTATGGGATATTTTATTTAATTGGGTTGCCTCAATAGGTACTCTTTTTTTTGGCGTAATAGGAATTTTTTTTGAAGACAGCTTGCCACAATGGGTTAATATTAAACAGATATTTTTCTCTATGGGGGTGCTTTTTGTTGCTTTTTGTTGGAAATTCACAATGGATACTCGCAAAAAACTAAAAGAATCTAACGACAATATAAATGAATTAAAAAAAACCGTTGAAACTAATAATGCAACAGCAGATAATTTTTTAAAAGCGAGGAAGGTTCCTTATGACGATGAATCTTTTGATTGCGTTGCAGATTCTCAACCCAAAAACATTTATTATTCAGGAGGAAACTTGAATAATTTAATGATAGATATGATGGAATCCGAATGTATAAAGAGATACATTATTGATAAAACAGATGTAAATGTTAAATTTCTCTTCCCCGACTATGAAAATGACGATGTTATAACCAATCTTGTTGACAATATTACTATCGGAAATAAAAAAGCTACTTACATAAATAATATAATCAATGCAGTAGCAACATTGTCTGATTTTATTGAAGATAATAATCTTACAAGTAGAGTTGAATATCGTTTTTATAAATTTGCACCTTCTTTTGGACTTAAAATCGTAGAAGGAGGAAATGACGAAAGATTATATGTTGATTTATACTCTATTAAAGTAGAAAAAGAAAAGAGATACAGATTTAAAGTAGAAAAAAAGAATTCTCAGGATTCGTATTCGTTTTTTAAGAATCAATATGATGAATTATGGGAAATATCGGAAACAAAAGAGAAGAAAAAATAAAATAGAATTTTGTAATTTATGCCCGAACAACAAAACATAGAATACAAATCCTCATGGCACGAGGAATATTTAGATTGGATTTGCGGCTTTGCCAATGCACAGGGCGGTAAAATTTATATCGGCAGAAACGACAGCGGAAATGTGATTGGCGTTGCTGACTACAAAGATTTGATGGAGAAAATCCCAAACAAAATCAAAAATCAGTTGGGCATTACCGCCGATGTCAATCTTTTGCAGGAAGACAACAAATACTTTATAGAAATTATCGTGCAACCTTATTCCGTGCCTATTTCGCTACGTGGCAGGTATTATTACCGTAGTGGTAGCGTAAAACAGGAATTGACGGGAGCAGCGTTGAACGAGTTTCTGCTCAAACGTGCAGGTCATACGTGGGACGATGTAATTGAAGAAGATGCCACTTTTGATGACATTGACGAGGCAACGATAAAAAAATATCTGCGAAAAGCCGATGAAGCAGGTCGTTTGCCCGATGTTATCGGACTTTCAACACCCGAACTGTTAGATAAATTGCGTCTAACAAAAAACGGCAAACTCAAACGTGCTGCTATCGTTTTATTTGGCAAAGACCCCGGAAGGTTTTACCCAAACACTTTTGTGAAAGTCGGCAAATTTGAAGACGACGATTTCACAATTCGTTTTCAAGAACTTGAAGACGGCAATATCATTCAACTTTTGGATAAAGTTTTGCGGACACTTGACTATAAATTCCTGATACGCAACATTTCATTTGTTGGAATGAATCGTGTAGAAACTCTTGAATACCCTATACCCGCACTGCGAGAAATGATACTTAACGCACTCATTCACAGAAATTATATGGGTGCACCAACGCAACTTCGAGTGTATGACAACAAACTTACTCTTTGGAATCACGGAACATTGCCCGAAGGCATGACACTTGATAAACTGACAAAATCCCATTCCTCATATCCTCGAAATCCTATCCTTGCAGGCGCGTGTTTTCTTGGTGGTTATATTGACTCATGGGGTAGTGGCATTATGAAAATTGTAAATTCTTGTAAATCGGCAGGACTGCCAACACCAATACTTGAAGAAGACGGTGGTGGTTTTATTGTTAAACTTTTCAAAGACAGGTTTTCGGAAGAACAATTACAAAAATTAGGTTTGAACGAAAGACAAATAAAAGCCGTTTTGTATGTGAAAGAAAGAGGAAAGATAACGAATAGTGAATATCAGACAATAAATTCGGTAGCGAAACCAACTGCCACACGAGATTTGGCAGAACTTACAGATACTTACAAAATTCTAAAAAACACAGGATTTGGAGCAGGAAGTATTTATGAATTAACAACTTAAAATAATTGGCTCATAATTGGCTCAATTGGCTCATAATTGGCTCATAATTGGCTCATAATTGACGATTTGAAAATAAAAACATTGATAATGAATGAAATACACGGCGTATAACGGGCGGTTTGGCGCAAGCGGGGCAGTGACTCGCCCGAAAATTTGTGCGTATTTGGAAGTTTTGCGCCCGTCCGAACGGCAGTGAAAGCCCCGCCTGCGCCAAGCCGTTGGGACGTGATGTTGGCGCCAGTTTAGGCGTAGCCGTAACTTGTGCCTGCGTAGTTAAAAGTCGTCCAAGTTACGCTACGCTAAACTTGAACGAAAATGTAATTTTTTTAAACATTTTCCACTTTCCATTTTCAATTAAAACATGGTATTGAATATCTTATTTTTTTAGTAAAAAATCACTCTCGAATTTTCTTATAAGTCTGCAACCAGCGTTCAGGTACTTCGTTGGTGCGGGCGGTTAGGTAATCCTTGTGCGAGCAGGGAACGATGTAATGCCGTTTGTACTTGGAATTGTCGCCCTCCTGCAAGGGAATTTCCATCCACCACAGATTGCTGGTCATGCTTTTGTAAAATATTATGGTATAGGCGTTTTCGTGCAACGAGACTGAATATTTGAAAAAATTGTGTATCGCCACATCGGGCAAATCGTTTGTCCGAAGCGACACCCCGTCAATGAAATACCACAGCATTTCGGCAATCAGCATCGCACTTTGATTTGCCATATCGCAAAGGGGATTGTACTCGTAGATGCCGAAAGAAGACAGTTTGTCACTCGCCCCCGCAAACTGCGCCAATTTGCAAATCTCCTCCCCGCTAAACCCGTTGGGCGTAACCAGATTGCATCCGGGCGAGTCTGAAAAACGAACGGCAGAAATATCCAGCGACAGCATATCCGCATTTCTTATAATCGGCTCACATTCAGTCAAATCAGCCCTTGCAAGTCCCAAACGGTGCGTATCGAAAAGCAGTTTTTCCATCAAATCCGTTTCGTCCGCATCTACAAAAAAACTCTGATAGCCGATATTGCTGAAATTGAACAGATGATTGGGTTGCCGAAGAATGATTTTATGCAGATAAGTATCTGATTTTAAGGGCTGTTCCTCTTCGCCGAGATTGAACAGCGGGTCTATCGCCGTAATGTTTATCACGCGGTTCAACTGTTCGTAGGCGAGGTAATTGGCGTAGGTCAGGTCTTGGCTTCCGCCGAGAATTATCGGGATAATGCTGTCCTGTATCAATGCGGCAAGGATTTCGCTCAAAACCGTGTAGGTATCGTTCACCGCATTGCCGATTTTTATATTTCCCAAATCTGCCGTTTTGGGCATATTTTTTGCTGCGAACAATCGGTAAAATTCACGGCGGACGGCATCGGGTGCTGAGGCACAACCTACATTATTAACCGCTCCCCGTTCTTCTTCCACCCCGATAAGCACTATTTTAACCTCTTCCAAATCAGGAAATTGACCTGCTGTGTGGATACTTATTCTATTCGTCATTTGGTTGGATTTACCGTTCTGCGACAACCCAAACATTTCCAAATCAACGGGACTGAAAACTACATTAAAATCAAACATCTGCTATTTTTTTACTTTTGAAATTGCTTTTTTGCAAAGATAACTTTTTTTTAATTAACAACGGACAATTATTCCAACCACCTATATTGTTTAAAATGAAGGTAATTTTGTTTCAGATTATTTTTGTTTACCATTTCGCTAATTTTTTTTGCAACTCCGAAAAAACAGCCATCACAGATATTCAACTGTATATCTGATATTTCCAATTCTTTCATTCGCTTCAATTCCGCTGGACGTAATTTAACTCCCTGCCGTTTTAAAAAATAAAGTCCCGCATATCCATACGTTGCCAATTCTGGATTTATTGATTTTACCCATTTCGCCAATTGATTATAATTTTTCTCGTTCACAAAATTAAGCATTTCCTTGCATTTTTTTGGCGGTAGTCCACCAACACTGCAAAAAGTTCCATAAACATAATAATCAAAATCAATATCCGAAAAATCCATTTTGCTATTATTGTATTCAAAAAGTATGTTGCCTTCGTCATCTGTGAATTTTAAATAAATTAAATCATTACGTAATTTAATGATATTCAAATCATAATAAGTCCCGACAAGCCATATTTCAATATTTTCCTGTGAAAGATTATTTTCAATTTCGCGCTTAAAATTTGTCCTTTTTCTTAGTTTGTAGGGCGTGTATTCTGTTTTTTCTTCTTTTTCCCAAAACAAATCTAACGTAGATAAACTAACAGTATCTGTTTTAAGAATGGTTAGAATTTCTGATAATTTTTCTTCTATCGGCTGATGGTTAAACTCAAAATTCACCTTTGAAGATAGTCCAGATTTTGCATCATCATTATTAATTTCTATTTTGTATATTTTTTCATTGGGTTTATACCATTTTTCATTGGGGTCTTTTTTAACAAAAAACGAAATTCCATTTTGACAGTGAAAAGCACAATTTTCTGATACAATACAACCTCTATCGTTATACAAATTCAAAATATCATTCATTGTACTTTCATTCAAAGTAATTCCATTGATTGTTTTTGCCTCAAAAGGAGTTTCAACTGCAATAGAACGAATAATTTGATTTTTATCATAGGGAGAAAATGTAAATGTTAATCCAATTTCTTCATATTTGAGCATGTAATCATCTCTGTAACAATTATTTCCATAAAATTTAATTACATCGGAAATAGTTGAAGTGTCTACAATGATAGGCACGCCCTCAATTCCTTTATTTGGAATGAGCGTATGAACTTGTCCAAACAACGAATTAAAATTTACAAAAGACAAACTCAATACGATAATATGTAACTTTTTCATGCTAAAATTTTATTAGAAGATGCAAAGATAACATTTTTAATTGAAAATAGACAATATATTTTTTCAAAAATAAGCCCTCACCTCCACCATTCCCACATGCCGCATTTTGCTTTGTTCCGAAACGCGTCCCTCGTAGGACAGGTTTAGTTGCAGATTTTGCCACAGCGTAGTTTGGTAAGTGCAGGTAATCAGTCCGTTATTGCCCGCGTTCAATGCTTCCAACATATCATATCCGACGGCACTGTTGGGTTCGCCCTTGAATAAAATGTAAAAATAACTTGCTTTCAAGAGTATGCTTCCGCGTTTGGGCATGTTGTAAATGCCTTCGAGACTTGCCTTGTTGTTGCAGGATTTTTCGATGCCCTCCCTGTTGATTTTTTGCGTGTAGTTATATAAAGCGGTTATTTTCAGCGTGTTGTATTGAAAAACAAACTCGCCCTCTATGCCGTTGTAAGCAATTCGGTAGTTTTTATTCGCCAAATATTCAGAACTGCGGACGCTTTCGCCGTTTTGGTATTCCGATTTGAGGGTGAAATGTTTATAAAAATTGTATCGTCCCGAAAAAACCCATGATTTATTTTTTGAAACACTGAACCCGTTCACATTGAGCATCTTATTCATTCCCGAACTGTAAATGGCATCTATCCCCCAGATTGGACTTATCTGGTTGAAAGAAAACGCATTGCGGAAATTGTTCACATTGGAAATCAGCGCCGTATCTTCCATATTGAAGGCAAAGGGGTTGAGCATTCCCTGCAGATTGGACAGCGTGTTTTTTGTCTGTGTCCGATAAGTCGTCAGATTGGAAAAACGGGCGATAAATTTCTTGAACCCCTGTTTATTGCGCCACGCGTTTACGGGACGGATACTCAAACTCTGCGTCAATTGGTTGTTGAACGTCTTGATGTACTGGTTGGACGGCAGCCACACGCGGATATAATTTGCCATGTCCTTGTAAACCGCCGTTTCAAATTCCTCCAATTCTTCAACCCCGTTGCCGTTGTAGTCAATCCATTGATACACACCCTGTCCATCTGGGACACGCAGATAGGAATACTGATTTTTCTGTTCCATGCCCGAGCCGATTTCGTAAAAAATCCCCAACTGCACCGCCCCTTTCCAAAATCTGCCCTGATAATCAGCACTGCTCAACAGCGTGTTTTCGCCCAGACTGTCATTGTGTTGCAGATAACGGTAGGCAGCATTGAAACGCAGTTGATGGTTGATGTATTTCAGAAAATCAAAATTAACCGCGGCTTTGTGTGCAGTCGCGTTTGCAAACAGAACGCCCGACTTTGTAATGCCCTCGATGCGGTGGCTGTACCGCAATCCGTAACGGTAGGCGGAAGCAACCGTATCATTATTTTTCACAAAAACAGCGGCTTCGTTGTAGGCAAAACTTTCATTCATCAGCGAATTTGTCAGATTGGCATGGTACAAATTCAACTCCATTTCATTGGCGAGACCCGCTTCAATTCGTCTGAAAGACTTGGAAAACAGTTCGTTGCTTTGCAGAAACAGCGTTTTGTAATCTTGTTGTCGGCTGTTCAAAAGTCGAGTGTCAAACAGCGTTCGATATCCGTTTACAAAAAAATTACTCTTCAAATGGTTGCTCAACGCCTGATAGTTGCAATGGGGAATGAAATAGCCATTGGAATTGAAATCAACCGCTCCCTTTTGCTTTTCAACAAAGGCAATGCTGATGCCTGCAAGATGTTCATTTTCAAACAACATGCTGTCTGTCAGATTGTAATCTCTTGTAAAAGAAACATTTCGATAATTTTCTATGTAGCGGAAATTCCTGTTTTTGGTTTCATAATTGGCGGAAATGTTTATCTGCCAAGAATTTTTTTTCGTGTTTAATTTTGAATTTTGCAAAAGGCTGGTTTTCAAACCGAAACCGATATTGTTGGCATTTCCAACAGGTGAAAAAGTGTTGCGGTCATTGTTCGACAGTCCGCCCTCGATGCTGAACAGCGTTGTTTTAAATAGTTTATAATCAATGGCTAAACTGTACATCTGCACACGTTTGGGAGTTATCAACAAACGGACAGGGGCATAATCGCCTTGCGGAACGCCGTCCACAGGGGCAACCCACTGATAGACACGACCGTTTACCGTACTTTGCGTTAAAATATAATCGCCCTTTCCCTGTCCAACCAACAGAAAACCAAGTCGATAGCAGGCACTGTCTTTGTGATTGCTGTACACAAAAACCGAATCGTAATCAATGCCGTTTACAACCGTATCAATCATTTTATACAAAACCTCATTATTGTTAAACATCACACTGTCAATATTTTGCATATACGCATTTTGAACATCATTGCCGATTGAAGCCAGAAAATTACGGTTTGCATCCGTCAAATTCATTTCATTGGGTTGATTTTTCATATCCTGCTCGTTGAAAAAATTGAAACGAACCGCCGCCTTTTTCCACGAAGTTTCAGTGTTGAGGTGGACGATAGAACGCGGATAATTTCGGTCGGAATACTCAAATTCGGCAACAATCCGCAAATCTTTGGTAATCATTCGGCGGGTGGTGAAAGTGATTTCCCCGTTGTTGTAATCTATCACATAATCAGCATCTTCGCCCCGCGTCAGCAAAACAGAATTGATGTAAATCCGCTCGCTGCCCGCCAAGACAATGATAAAAGTCTCGCCGTTAACGCCTTGCAATTTATACGCACCCTGCACTTGGTCAATCGGCACAATGTTTTGCCTGTTGAAAGTCCCTTTTGCCATCGAAAAACTTGCCCCAATTTTGTAAGCGGGCGTTGTTTGCGTATCATTTTCCACGTAGTTTACCGCCAAACCCTGCCCCAATTTTGAAAACCGCATAAAATACGCATTTTCAGGCGATTTCGTTTCAATATCTCCCGCCGTAACGCTCGCCTTGTTCTTGTATTTGAGCATGATAAACACCCTGTCGAACTCTTTCAACTGACGCGTATTTCCCTCGGGCTGAATGGGGATATTTTGGTCGGTGATGCTGGCGGTGATTTCAACATTTTCGTCCAATTTTCCCGAAATTTGCAGATTCAGATTGGAATTGACAACCATATCCTGCGCATTTCCAATGGAAACTCCCCGCGAAAGACTGCCGTAAGTGTTTAATTCTGAACTCGAAAACAAATTATCCATCGCTGAACTCGGTTCTCGGATAGAAAACGGATTAACGGGACTGTAAAGTTGTTTCTCAATAATGGAAACGGGTTTGTTTATGGAAATCTGGTTGAGGCGGTAAGGGTATTTGCGATAGGTTGCCTCAACGGTTTTGCCTTTCAAATTCGGATTTTTGATGATAATCTTTCCGTTTAGATAATCAATCTCATAGTCTTCATTATCAATATCTTTCAAAGAAATACTGCCGACAACCAGCGAGGAACTGTCCAAAACAAGCGTATCTGCATCAATGAAAATGCTTTTGCTGTTTCGGTTGGAGTAGGACTGCGATTTTGCCTCTCCCGCCAAACCAAACAAAACAGCAAAAAAAACAGGAATTAGAAAATAAAAATGCTTATTTTTTAGCATTTTTTCGTTTTTCTTCCCGTTTTTTGTAACGTTCTCTTGCTTTTTGTATGCTTTCTTCGTCAAAATTGATTTTTCCTATTAATTTTGTTAAATTCGCAATCTGGACAGCACGGTTATTGAGGTAAGGCGTTGGTTTTGACGGGTTTCGCTTTCGCGGACTGGGATAGGCTGCCGTAAGCAATGCCGCTTGGTGCAGGCTGATGCTTTTTGCGTTTTTATGAAAATAAATCTGCGATGCCGCCTCGCAACCGTAAATGCCGTTTCCCATCTCTATCACATTGAGATAGACCTCCATAATGCGTTCCTTACTCCAAAAAAATTCTATCAAAACGGTGAAATAACATTCCAGCCCTTTCCGTATCCATGACTGGTTTTGCCACAGGAAAACGTTTTTTGCGGTTTGTTGCGAAATTCCGCTTGCTCCCCGCATTCTTTTGCCTGATTTTCTTTCGTTTACGGCTTTTTCTATTGCTCCGAAATCAAAACCCCGATGTCCCAAAAAATGATTGTCTTCCGCTGCCACTGCACAGGCAATCAAATGAGGCGAAATATCCTGAATATCAACCCATTTCTTTTGAATAGATACTCCGCTGAACACTTTACGGGTCAGCATCAGAGGTGTTGCAGGCGGGTTAATCCATCGGTAAGCAATGGTTATCAGGATGCTGAACACGAAAAGAAATAAAATAATCCGTCCTGTCCAGCGGAGTATTTTTTTGAAAATGTTGCCTTTCTTTTTTGGTTTTTTCCCTTTGGTTTTTTTGGAAAACAATGTTTTGTAATTCATAAAACGGCGTCTGTTAAATTGAATTAACGCAGAAATTTTGTTTTTTGTATTTCAGATACAAAAAAACTATCACACCAAGTACAAGCATGTCCTTTGAATAAGAACTATCGTTGGGCAATGCCTTTCACAGTACATTTCTTGTAACTCAAAACATATAAAGTTTCGGTTGTTGTAGATAGCGGACACGGTGATGGTATAACTTCTAACGAAACATTCCAAGACAAAGTTTCCCTATTTAGTGCAATCGGTTATTAGTGTACGGATTAACTTTATAATTTTATGAAAATCGTGGTAAAGACTTTTCCTTTACAAATTCTCCGCAAAAACAGAAAAATTAACCTTCCCATACCGCCTTTGCTGATAAAACTTCGGAAATCCCTCAAAATTAATTTCCGCAGAATGCTCGATTACCAAAAAACCGTCCTTGCAAAGCAAGTTGTTTTCAAAGACGAGTTGCGGAATAATATCATGTTTGCCCCAATCGTAAGGCGGGTCGGCGAAAATTACGTTGAAAGGTTGTTTGCAGGCTGTCAGAAAACGAACGGCGTCATTGCAGACGACTTTTAAATTGTCAAATTTCAGCAACTTGGCTGTTCGGTCTATAAAATTGGTACACAATTCGTTATTGTCCACCGCAATCACATTCACGGCTTCCCGTGCTGCAAATTCGTAACTGATATTGCCCGTTCCCGCAAACAAATCCAATACCGATATTGCATCAAAATAAAAATAATTGTTCAAAATGTTGAACAAACTCTCTTTGGCAAAGTCGGTGGTGGGACGCACGGGTAAGTTTTCAGGTGCAACAATTTTTTTCCCACGATGATTTCCACTTATTATTCGCATTGGATTGAAGATAAAATTTAAATAATATCGCTGTAATAATGCTGATTTTCAATGGTATCCGTTCCGTTTTCCAGCAATTCTACGTTGGAAACATACTTTTTAACAGCCTTAAACAAAGACGATTGCCTTGTGATATTTCCGCAAAACCAAATCGGCACATTTTCCGCATTCAGATACATTTTCCGCAAAAAATAGAGGAAATAATACAAAAAATCGGCTTCTGTTTCAAACGCAAAACTGTTGCATGCCAACAAACCTTTTGCATTTCTTGCCAACATGGTAAAATTCATATCTTCCACAAAGACAAAGGTTTCCTCTTGCGATTTTCTGTCAGCCGTTTTAGCCAGCAAGGCACCGAGAACGGTTTTGAGTTCGTAATCAGGAAAATGTTCGCGTACCTTTTTCAACAAAACCGCCTCCCACAACGAAAGATTATACAAAGCCACCTCCGCTATTTTTTCCGCAACGGGAACATATTTCTTGGAATTAGTTATCAACAATTCTGCAACGGCATCATTCACATTTTCAGCGTAAAAACTTTCTGGAATTTGGGTATTGATGTTCGTATATAATTGAAAAACCGCCTTTCCGCACTCCGAATGAAAGGGCGGACGGGCATTTTCAATCATATTTATTTTCTCCTCAACAGATAAATTTGGCGGAAAAGCGAACTGGTTGAGATACAACACTTTTCCCTCTTTTGACAAAACCGCCAAACAAAACCCGCCCGACAACATGCGGACTGTAAACACCGCTGTTGATAAATCCCCAACGGGAATTTTGCCGCCACTTGGATAACAAAAAACAGAAGTTGCCATTTTTAATTGTGTTATTGCCAGTTTCCGTCTGTGGAAGCCTCGTTTAACGAACCTAAAATGAGGTCTTTAATATTATCTCGGAAATCAAACTTCGGTCCCAAAAACTGTTCCTGCAAACCGCTGAAGAGGATATTTCCCATAAAGGCTTCCTTGATGCGGGGGTCATTGTCTAAATCTTTGAGATACTGATGTTTGTACGCCGTTACCTGATACACATGTATCAAAATGCTGCCTTTACGTACGGTATCTGCGTGCATTTCAAAACTTTCCCCTTTTGAATAAGGGATTAAGTTGATTTTGTTAATGTCCATTTCGGGCAACTTCAAGGCTTTCAATGCTTTATCTATCTCTTCCTTTGCATTTTCCAGCACCGTGTCCCGACTGACAATTTTCAACTTAATAGCATCTGCTTCCGACAAAGTATCGGGAACAGTACCTATTTTCACAACTACCCGCATTTGTCCGTTGTTGTAAAAATCCTTCAACGCGTCAAAATCTTTTGCGTACGAATTTTTTTCGGTCTTGTAAAACCCTTGCAACGCACGAATGCACTCCAATTTTGTAATGACTTCTTTCTTACGTGCTTCGTAAATGTTGTTAAACTTTTCGGGACGAACAATTGCCCGATAAATCATCAACGACAATAGAACAATGCCTAAAATCAAGGCAATCTGGATTACTAAATACTTTTTGCTTTTCATTTTGATAAATGATTTTGTTTACTAACTGCTTTATATTCTTTACTTTATGTGTTTATACAACACTTTTTATCCTGTTTTGCAAAGATACAATTTTTTTTTGAATTATCTTGTCTTTCTTGAGTTGAATTGCACAAGTTTTTCCCAATTAATTCCTCCGTTATCATCGCAATATGTATTAGAAAATTCTTTGGTGAACTTGTTTATCATTTGAAAATAAGATTTTTGAAATTCCTCATTCCACTCTCTTGCTTTGTTGCCTAACGGTTCAATAATATCAATATACAGATTTTCATTGTCCGAGATAAATGACCAGAATTCCTGTCCGCAATATTTAAAATAATCGCCTTTGTCATGATTATTTTCTATTCCGTAACAACAGCCGTTTACTGCTACAATGTTAAGTTGTGAATTGCCTGTTCTCAAAGTTTTTTTTGCGGTTTTAAAATCGGAAATCATTTTAGCAATTTGACTGCTGTTTCCCCAATTTGGACCTGATTTATAGTAATGATATACCTAACTCCATTTTTATCAAATTCAAGGTCAATGTTTTGAATTCCCGATTTTCGTCCGCCATAAACCTTTTCATTGATAAAAATGGCTAATCCCTCCAACCAGTCGCCAAAAATGGTCTCTTCGTTAGAGGAAATATGAGCATCAACAATGCCTCTGATAATCTGTTCCGATGTTGTTGTATATTTTGCCTTAAACAAGTAAGGATTTTTGCGTTTTAAAACTTTGTCCAATTTCAAATTATCCAAACTTCTTATCCGTTTCACTTAAATTTTTCAATCTGCCTTTTGCCCAATCACCGATAGGTACTTTTACTGCATCTTGATACATATTAAATTTTTTATCTTTATTGAACTGTAAAAGTCTTTCCCATGCATCGCGAAAACGGTTTGACCATTTACCAGGAAAACAATTTTTCTTGTGCCAAATAAATTCTTCCGTCCAGAGCCAACCCTGTTTTTTCATTTCAAGAATAAGTTCCATAACATACGTACTTCGTTCGCCGTCAACCACTTTTTCCTTTATATTTAAAATGAATGTGCCTGTTGGTTTTAGAACGCGGAGAAGTTCTTTGGAAATGGGCAAAAACCACTCAACGTACTCATCAACATGTACGCCGCCATAGGTTGATTTTCGCTGGTCGGCATATGGTGGTGATGTTACAATCAAATCTACCGAATTGTCGGAAATTTTCTTTAATTCTTTTTGGCAATCACCTAAATATAAGTCTGTTGTTAATTCCACTTCTACAAAAAATTATATTTACAAAGATACCATTTTTTTTTCAATAAATGATAAACAATATCTTTTTTTAATTATCGTTTTTAATAATTATGGCAGAAGAAATAAAAAACACACTTTCAGAAGACGATAGCATAGTAAATTCCCCTGCGGAGGAACTGGAAGAAGAACGCGGAGACGAACTGTTTGAACATTATCATATTGTTGTGGACAAAGGTCAGGGTTTGTTGCGGATTGACAAGTTTCTGCACAACCAAATGGGAAACACTTCACGCAACAAGATTAAACAGGCAGCACAGGCAGGCAATATTCTGGTCAACGGCATCGCCCAAATTCAAAATTACAAGGTGAAACCGCTCGATAATATTTCAATCGTATTGACCTATCCGCCGCGGGACATCGAGGTTGTACCCGAAGACATTCCCATAAACATTCTATACGAAGACGAGGATTTGATTATCGTGAACAAGGACGCAGGCATGGTTGTCCACCCCGCACACGGAAACTATACGGGTACGCTGGTCAATGCACTGACGCATCATTTGCGGGAATTGCTGGTCAAGGACGGCGTGGTGGTGCAAAATCCCATGCTCGTACACCGCATCGACAAGGATACTTCGGGGGTGATGATTATCGCCAAAACCGAATTTGCACAGGCAAAACTGGCTGCTGAATTTTTTAATCACACCATACATCGGCGGTATGTTGCTTTGGTGTGGGGCGATTTCCCGCAGGACGAGGGAACCATCGAGGGTCATATCGGCAGAAGCATCAGAGACCGAAAAGTAATGGACGTTTACCCAGACGGTTCGCACGGAAAACATGCCGTTACGCACTGGAAAGTCTTGGAACGCTTCGGCTATGTTACGCTGATAGAATGCCGTTTGGAAACGGGCAGGACGCATCAAATCCGCGTACACCTGCAACACATCGGACACCCACTCTTCAACGATGCTACCTACGGCGGAAACCGTATTTTAAAAGGTACGACTTTCACCAAATACAAACAATTCGTGCAAAACTGTTTCTCGCTGATGCCACGACATGCTTTACATGCTCAAAGTTTGGGTTTTATCCATCCCACTACAGGCAAGGAAATGTTGTTTCAGTCCGAACTGGCACAGGATATGCAGGCGGTAATCGAAAAATGGAGGCATTATTCCAAACACAAAGCCTTTGAAGAAGAGGTGGAAATTGTGTATGATATTTCTAATCGGGAAAGGAAACGGATTGAAGAGAATAACGCTTAATCCTTTTGCTTTTCGCCGCGATAGACAAAGCGGATTATTGTTTTTTCCTCCTCGCTCTCGTCCCATTTAAACGTCTTTGTAAGCTTGACAGGATAGCCATTACCGTCATATTGGTATTTGCATGTGGAAATAAATCTGTCTCCTGCAACTTTTACAAGATTGTTTTTGTTTGCCAAATCAAAACCGCCCAACAAACACTGTATAAGCCATTTCGGTGTGGTGCAGTTGGATAAGGGCGAGTTGTTTTTGTCGTACGAATAATTGGAAACAGCACCTCCTTCGTCCTCCCTGTCCACGATACGGATTAAGTTTCCGTCCTTATATTCATAACTTGCCCCGTCGAGACCGAGCATGTAGCCGTTTTCGTTTATAGCAAACTCTATATCGTTGGACGGCTCAATTCTATTGCCGTCTATGATATATTTTTCACTGCCTACCCGAATAGACTTCTTGGTGTAGATAACTGTATCGCCGTCTATTTTGACAATACGGTTTTGTTTGTCGTACTCAAAACTGTGTTCGACATTGCCATCTTCATCGGTGATGGCAGCAAGCAATTTCACTCCTGTATTTTCCGCCTCTTCGGTTTCAATACTTTCCGACAATTCCAAATTGCCGTTCTCTGTCGGTTTGCTGTTGCAGGCAACAAGTCCCATCAAGACAAAACCGACCGCTGCTGCAAAACAAAATGTTTCTTTTCTCATCTTCATTTTTATTTTTATCAAGTTACAAGTTACGAGTTACAAGTGATTAGTTATGAGTTGCAAACATCTTGTAACTCGTAACTCGTAACTAAATTCATTATTTATATTTTTTAAACCTGTCATGGTCTTCCGCATTATTTTTGAAGGTGCAGTCGAAGAAAGAGACATTGGGACTGTTGTTCTCAATACTTTCTCCGCGTTCGGTATGGTTGCCGATGAAAAGAGAACGCAACACAGCAACCTTCGACTCCAAAGCCTTGAACATCTTAAATCCCCTGTTGTCTTTGAAGGTGCAGTCGGCAAAGGAGAGGTTTTGCACTCTGTAAATTTGTACCAAATCATACTCCTTATTGTTGTGAAAGATGCAGTTTTCAAAAGAGATATTTCTGCATTCGTAAACGGTCATAATCTGGTAGGAACATTCGTAAATACTTGAATTTGTAACCGTTACATCTTCTACATCTCTGAATAGCAATCCCTCTGCCCCGCAACCGTACATTGCCGTTTGGTTGATGGTTATTCCTGTCGAATTCCAGAAGCCGAACACGCCGCCTTCGCAATATCCTTTCACCGAATGTCCCGCCTTTATCCCTTCAATGACAATGTTATTGCAATTGACAAAGGACAGCACATAGGCGTAGGGGTCGTTGATAATGAGTTCGGCAAACTTCCTGCTTTTGGCACTGCGGATGGTGAGGTTGCTAAATCCGCTTAAAGCAAGTCCGCCCTCATTTGAAGTCCACCACACTTTTTCGGGAATGAGCGGAGCGCCGAGACCATCGATAAGACGGTATTTCCCAGGTTTGAGTTCGATAATTCTGTCCGAACCCAATGCCGTTATGAATTCCTTTACGTTGGAGACGGAGATGGTCAAAACGGAAGGACTGCCATTGCCCTCGGGAAGAACGAGGCGGAAACCGAGATTGTAGTAAATGCTTTTGGGACTGTTGTAATTTCGGTGTTCGACACTACAGTAAAGGGCATCTTCTTTCCAACTGCCGCCGCGGAACACGCGGTTCGTGTCTTCATTATCCTGACACCATTCCCAAACATTGCCGCTCATGTCGTAGATACCGAGTTCGTTCGGCGCTTTCTTACCAACGGGACGAAGAACGGAATTGGACGAATTGCCGCTATACCAGGCTACATCCTCAATATTGTTGCTGCCGCTGTAGGCATATCCCTTGCTTTTGTTTCCGCCTTTTGCGGCATACGTCCATTCTGCTTCAGTCGGCAGACGGTACTTTTTACCTGTAAGTGCATTCAATTTTTTGATAAATTTCTGCACATCATACCAACTGACATTGGTAACGGGATAATTATCGCCGATTTTGTAGGAGGAGGGATTGTCGCCCATTACGGCTTTCCACTGTCCCTGCGTTACCTCGTACTTCCCGATGTTAAAACTGTGAACCTTGCCATTTCCCTGTACAGAAACCATTTCAGGTTCAAAGGCTTTTTGCTGTTGCGCCTTGGCTGTAAACGTTGCCGTGGCAATCATTAAATACAATGCTGTTTTTCTCATTTTATTCTTATTTTTATTTAGTTACGAGTTACAAGTTACGAGTTACGAGTTTTTTTAGTTATGAGTTATGAGATGGTTGCAACTTGAACCACCCTTGTAACTCGTAACTTGTAACTTGTAACTCATAATCAATTTATTGAAGCACTACGCGGAAACCGAAATCATTATCGCGGGCATCGGGATTGTTGCCGAGCCGATTTGCAACAAGGCAATAAGAAGCATAATTGCTCCAACTGCCGCCAAGAGCCGCACGGAAAGACCCGATATACCAATCCTGACACCATTCGCAGACATTGCCGCTCATGTCGTAAATGCCGAGTTCGTTTGGCGATTTTGTGCCGACGGGGTGGCTGTATCCGCCACTGTTGTCATAGTACCAGGCGACATCGTCAATGTTGTTGCTGCCGCTGTATTCGTATCCGCGGCTTTTGTTGCCGCCGCCAGCCGCATATTTCCACTCTGCTTCTGTGGGAAGACGATAGTTTTTGCCTGTACGGGCGTTCAATTTTTTGATGAACTTCTGTGCATCATTCCAACTTACCTGTTCAACAGGATAATTATCACCGTCTGCAAATTTGGACGGATTTTTGCCCATCACCGATTTCCATTCTCCCTGTGTGATTGGGTATTTGCCGATGTTGAAACTGTTCATCGTGTCGTTGCCCTGTACAAAAACCATTTCGGGTTCTAATACTTTTTTATTTTGTGCACTTGCGACACTTACTGTAAACATTGCCACTGCGGCAATTATTAAATTTAATGCTGATTTTCTCATTTTATTCTTATTTTATTCGTTACAAGTTACAAGTTGTTTAGAACTTGAACCGCATTTATAACTAAAACCCCATTTTATCGTTTTATCCATTTATCATTTTATCTAGTAACTTGTAACTTGTAACTAACCACCTATGCCCCGCACTCTTCAAAGGTTTGAATCATTGTTAAGTACCATTTATTTTCCCAAAAAGTCAGGTAGAACGTAAAGACAGAGTAACCGCCTTCTTTACCGATAACCATCACCTTATAGGTTGTCCTGTCTGTTTTCTTAAACTCTTTCAATCTTTTGGTTTCCCAATGACCGTCGGTGTATTTATTTTCCATTTTGGCGACCGCAAACCGTCCTCCGTTAAATTTTGTTGTATCGCAATAAATTGTTCCGATTTCCTTATTCCACTTTTCCGTTGGGCAGTCGAAAACGGGAAAAGGTTCAAAACGAACGCGATAATCGCTTACCATTTCGTACCGCAGCGGAGTGGGTTTGAAAATGGCTTCCTCTTCATTGTACGGTATCCACGAATAAATTCCCATTCGCCAATACATTCCCGGCATATCCACATAGGCAACGCCAAGACCGCCAAACACAAGTTCATGAAACGCATTGAAATCTCCCTCCTGGAACGCCCTCACCGTCTTGACGATTGCCGTTTCCAGCGACTGCCCATTGACAACCGTCTTAGAGGGATAGACCTGCATTCCCCACACCGACATCACTATTACAATCAAATACTTTTTCATTTTATTTTTTAGTTACGAGTTACGAGTTACGAGTTACGAGTTACGAGTTACGAGTTACGAGTTTTTAGTTACGGGTTCAAACATCTTGTAACTTGTAACTCGTAACTTGTAACTATTTTATCATTTTTTCACATAAACAAACTGCACCACATCCCCGTCAAACATCATATAATCGCCTGCATCGACAGACTCCTTCGACAGTTTGGTTGTCTTTCTTACAGGAAAACCGTCTTTGTCATAAACATATTTATACAGCAAGAGAATAAAATTATCGTGTCCCTCCGAATGTTCTGTTATATTGTTTTTACTTGCATAAAAATCATCAATTAAAATCTGCAATAACCATTTGGGAGATTTGCAGTTGGTGAAAGGAGAGAGTTTGTCATCATATTTGTATCCTCCACTTCCTCCTGCATAATATTCGCAGTCTCCCGCGTTGTCGCTTACAGTTATCAGGTTTCCCTTTTCGTATTGATATTCTACTAAGTAAGGGGCTTCTTTAAAAGCGTCTGCTTCTTCGTCGTAATCGCCGCAGCCTGTTCTGAGTCCGCTTTTATAACTGAGAAGATAACCCTGTTTATCAATTTTGTAGGTTTCCAAACGTTCACCACTTCCCAAGTCAAGTTTGAAAGTTACCTTATTATCTTTTATGTTATAATATCTAAACTGCTGTTGATCCGCTTTGTTTTCGACCGTAATCCGTTTATCCGTATAGGAAATCTTTGTTTCCCCGTATCCCTCGGCGTGGATAATGCTCACAAGGCGGTTCTGTTCGTCATATTCAAACTGCATAATGACTTCGCCTTTTTTATCGCAAATGCTTTCCAGCAGTTTCACGCCCTCCGCCGTTGTATCTTCGGCTGTTTCCGTCCAATCTGGTGCTTCCTGGGGCGAATTGCTGCCGCAGCCTGCAACAAACATCGCCGCCGCAATCGCCAAATAATATAAACCAATCTTCTTCATCTTCTTTTTTTAGTTACAAGTTACGAGTTTTTAGTTATGAGTTGCAAAAGTCTTGTAACTCGTAACTCGTAACTCGTAACTCTCCATCATTTTTAAAAATTACTATGTTGTTCCAATCGTCCATTCCGTGCAATAAAAATCTCCGTAGAAGTTCCTTCGGGAGCCGCCCAGTCCATCACCAGAAACAGCCCTTCGGCAACCCGTCCGACAAACAACACGCTCCAACTGCATACTTCATCTCCTGCATCTGCCCGCCAGTTTGGTTTCCCCTCTTCGTCCAGACCCGCAGGATATTCTGCCGTGAAATACTGATTGTTCTCGTCCTTCAACACGATTTGGAACATGCCGAATTTCGTGTTTTTGTACTGAACCAGCATTACGCGGTACGGTTTTCCCTTAATGGTGAAATCCTGAATGACTTCCGAATAAATAATCTTCCGTCCGCCCCGCATTTTCTGCAATGCCTCGATGTCTTCCTTACTCACTTTCGGCGATTTCCCTTTAACGTCCTTGTAAACGATGTTGGCAGGTACGCCGCCCCATTTTTCCGCATCGTTATAGAGGAAAACCTCTGAGGAACTGAAATTTTTCCCGCCTTCTACAAACTTGTAGTTTGCACCGCTGCGGGTTTCATACGGCATCCAATAGTACTCCATGTCCACGGGTTCGCGTTCTGCCTTTTTCTCTCCGACATACTTGATTTTCGCCGTTTTGTTTTGACAAACTGCACGGGTAAATTTTTTATAAGTCCCGTAACTCACAATCAGATGCGTAGCACCTGTTTCATAGTCGCCGTTGGGCATTCCGAACGCCCATTCCACTTTCGAGACGGGGGTCAAATCCACCTTTTCGGTACTGCCTGCACTGTCAACGGTTGTTTCCGCTGGTGCAACTGTTTCTTCACTTTCACTGCTGCCACATGCAGCAAACACCGCACATAATCCTGCGGCTGCAATCCATTTAATTCTTGTTATCTTCATCTTTTATTTTTTATTAGTTACAAGTTACGAGTTACAAGTTACGAGACTTTCGCAATTCGAGCCACACTTGTAACTCGTAACTTGTAACTCGTAACTAAAACCATCCTTTATCATTTTATCCCATTTTATTTTCCGTTTCACCGCGACCGTTCCCAATGCAAAAAGCACCTTTCCCGATTAAGATTTGCAAAGATAGCATTATTTTTTGAAACAAAATGCTATTCTATAAACTTTTTTCAAAAAAAAATATAATCTAAAGCCCCGCAGGGGTAGCAGGTGCATAACCGCAGGTGAAACGGCAGTGCAACCGGTGGTTTTACCCGTTGTAGAAACGTTGCACACAACGTCTCTACAAAAACACAGTTTTTTAATTCCCCGTCTTTTTCTTCCCCGTTAGCCATTGATAACCAATATGAAAACCAATGGACGACATACGCCAGCCAAATTCCCCCGAAGACTGTAAACGGGCAGGCAATACATCTGTTGTCTGATACTTGAAATGAAATCTGTCCAGAAAACTGATATTGCCGTTGATGCCAAAGATAAAGTTGTTTGCAGGATTTTTGCCGTGAACCAATACACTGAAAGAAAATGCCAAATCGGGAACAACATAACTTTTTGCCGAAATAACAGGCAGGCAGTTCATATATATAAGTTCGTCTGTTTCTGTACCGTCTGTGATTAAAAATTTACCAGCCGCCGACCCGTCAAAATTCATGTGCTTTGCAGGGATTAAAAAAGGCAACCATTTTGCACCCAATTCTGATTGTAATGATATGTTTTTGTGTACATTAGCCAAATGAGAGGCTTTGAGGGCAAATCCTAAATAGACTGAACTTATTCTCATACCATTGGGATAACCAAACCCAACCACACCATTAGACCATACGGTATCCGCAGGAATTTCCAAAGACGGAAGCATGGAAGAAGCATCTCTTGCGAAAAATCCAAAAGGGATTTCCGCACTTATTCCCCAACCGTTTTTTATTGCACAAGAATACTTTAATGTTAATTCGGGAACAAATTCACTACCCGAAAAAACTTGCATTATCCCTTTTGTGTTTTTGAATTTGGGACTAAGACTTCCCCCAAAACTAACAGCCAAGCCCAATGCATGAACAGGATTTTGCAAATCAAAAACCGTATAAGGCTCTTTTTTACGATATTCCTTTGTTTTATGAAGAGGTTTGGAAAATGACA
>Ga0268262_10002499_pt1 | contig 21150 bp, 19 predicted proteins | sample TergutNc150P3_FD_190354 | JGI IMG/M metagenome (GOLD analysis project Ga0268262, IMG submission 190354) | Nasutitermes corniger P3 segment gut microbial community from laboratory colony in Florida, USA - Nc150 P3 (SPAdes) (version 2) | ecosystem: Host-associated > Arthropoda: Insects >... | reverse complement strand
GATATTTACGAGAAGGACTTAAAGACATACTCTTTTTTATTGATGAATCTTGCCAGGGATATTTCCCGCAGGCTTAGGCGCATGGATGTATTAGCGTCAAAAGAATCCCCCCCAATGGAATGGAACTAGCCACAGTTCCTGTTTATGTCCCTACTGGCCGACTTTCATAACCATTCCTGTCTTTCTCCTTGCGGGTCTTTGGATCTTTCTCCCCTTGCACTGGCGGATCTGGCGGCTCTTCGCGGGGTCAAGGTGCTGGCCTTAACGGATCACAATTCCAGTCTTAATTGTCCGGCTTTCGCGAAGGTCTGTCCCCCACGCGGCATTCTTCCTATCTTCGGCATGGAAGCCACCACCCAGGAAGAAATACACGTTCTCTGTCTCTTTACCAGCCTTCAGGCCAGCCTTGATTTCAGCGAATACGTTTACAGCCTGCTCATGCCTTTTTTAAACAATCCCGACAAAACCGGGGATCAGGTGTATGTTGACGAAGAAGATAATATCGAAGGGGAAGTAGAGTATTACCTTGTGAACCCCATCGATCTAAGCATTGACTCAATAGAAGCAAAGGTAGCCAAATATGGGGGCATAGCCATTCCCGCCCATGTGGACAGGCCGGCTTTTTCCATGACCAGCCAGCTCGGGGTAGTTGTTAAGGGACAATGGACAGCAATTGAGTGTACAAGACTGCCGCCAACGCTAAACGGACAGCCTCTGGATACACTTGGTTACCCTTTGATCACTTCTTCCGACGCTCATTACCCCGAGCATGTGGCGCGGCGTCCTTTTGAACTGGATACCTGCATGGAAGAGCTTGCTCCTAACGGCATAGTGAACGGAGCTGACATGAATGTGTTAAAAAAAATTCTCGCGAAACGCCCGACGAATTAATTATTGAAAGCTGACACTTTTAAATTTTTTGTCGAATCAAACTCTGTGAAAATTATTGTTCCGCAGTTGTAACTGTTTTTAAAAAATGTTGTTATATAAATAAGCGCACGTATGGTGGTCAACACCTAAGAGAGTTTTCTTTTCATACCTCTTCCATTTTCTGCTTTGCCGTTGCCGTTTCCTCCTTTCGGCAGCGGCAATTTTTTTAAAAACTATAAGTCAGCGCTATTTTTAAAAAATTGTTGTCTTTGTACTGCCCGAATTGCCCGTCCTTATTTCCGCCAAAAATGCCGCCTGAAAACTCCAGCGATACCGCGTCTCTTGTCCAGATAAGCGATGGTATTAAGAGGAAATCGCCGGCTTCAATTTCATATAAAACAGCGGCTCTTGCTTCCAGTTCATCACGGAGAAATTTCTTGGAAAGGGCGGCTATGATCTGTGTGGAAGTCATGTCGGTACCCGCTTCTATATCAAACATAGGGTTATTCGCAATCTTGTCATTCATTAGGCGAATAGATTCGTTGCACTGGAAGTTTAGGTTAATGCCCCAGAAAAGATCGCGATCAAACCCAAGGGCCCCCAAAAGCGCTGGGTTGTAAACCGAGCCGTCATCGCCGGAAAAATCTTCGGTGAGGTTTACCGCAAGCTCGGCGCGGACATTAAAGCCAAAAAGCACCTGCGCCCAATCAGCGCCGATCTGGTGATAGGGATTGTAGGCGAAACGTATCGCCGTTGGCACAGGCGACGGTGGCGCGAGCGTCATGGTAACAGCGGGTCTGGTTAAACGCCCGTGGTAGTACTGCAAACCAAAGTCGGCCGGGCCAATGGTTGTTGTAAACCTTGCGCCGAACTGCGCGTAATCAAGCGTAGATGTATCTTCCTTAAATACAGGAACCCCCATTCCCTGAAGCTGGCTTAACTGCGCCATCTGCGCCGGAACCCAGCGCCCTTCGGTGGCGTAACGCAGCGGCTCAAACGTCGGCACAAACACGCCTTCGATTTTGGAGAAAGAACCAACGCGGTACGAAGCGTGAATTAGTGGGCGGGCGATTTTTAAATTCATTGAATCGCTTAAATCGGTCAATTCCGAATAATTAAGGGGATTGATCACGTCCAGGGGGCCGAAACTGTCAGCTTTGCCCCAGGTAAGTTTTCGCAATCCGCCTTCAATTTCCAGGCCGCCGAAAAAAGCGCGGACATAGGCTTCGTCAATAGACACCGGCTGGGTTGATGGTTCCAATTTCAGGTTGATCACCCCGTCGGCAAAGGAAGTTCTGGCGAAGAAATTTAGTTTCCCCGAAAATATATCCCCAAGGCGCGTGTGATCCATACCATTGGAAAAATCATCAAGGTATCCCAATAGCGATGCAGAGACTTCGCCTCCGATGGAAACGGTTAGCGCGTTATTCGCAAAGCCTGTCGTTTCATAGTCATCGAACCCAAAGCCAAAATCTTGCGCCGCTAACGGGGACAGCGCAAGCAGAACTGTTAATCCTATACAACAAATGTAACGCATTATCGAACCCTCCCACTCTCAAGGTACGCGGTAGTAAAAACCCCCTCTGGAATCGGATCATCGTATTTGATAATCTCCATATAAATTGTCGTTGAGGTTCCCGCCCCAACCGTAGATATTTTGGTTTGCATGGGCGTTATACGTCCCTGCACATCTTTGAAGTCAGACATTTCCATCACCTTCACGAGTTCTCCACGGCGGTTATACATTTCACTTTTATAGATCAAGAAACCAGTCTTGTCTATCCACGTTATTGTTTTGGAATACTGATACGAATTGTCTTTCGGAACAGATTGAACAACAGAACAGGCTTTTCCGTTAAGCGTTTCTTCGCGCAATAGCGTATGGGTATCGAGGGCAAGATCCCTGTCCATAGACGAAATGTCGTCATACGAAAAATCCGTGCCCATAAAACTGCCGCCGCTTTCCGAGGCCGCGATCCGCCGTACCCTGCCAAGGCTTGGCAAATATATCCACTGGTCTTGACCGCCCCCGGCAGTATCCATGGTGAGGAAGCGCGTCCCAGCTACATTGGCAGGGCTTTGGAACACTATCACGGTACGCCCTCCGTTGGGGCCGTCCTTTGAATATTGATCGATTAACCGTTCCGATGTAGTTCCATTCTTCGCGGTAATTACCATGCGGGAACGGGAAGAAATCGTATCCATTTTAACGCGGTTTTTTGCGGAGTTCATTATGGAAACCGCGTCCTGAGCGCTCAGTAAGGTAGCGCCCATCAATAGTAATGCCAGTACAGTAATTCGTTTCATTGTTGATTCTCCTTGTTTTCAAAATATATGAATTTCGGCTTAATCGTCATAAGCAGGGCCGGTATTACGGTAAGACTGACAAAGGCGGTTATCAGCATACTTAAGGCGATTAGCGCGCCGAGTTGCGCGATAATTCTAAATTGGGAAAACGCGAGTACCCCGAAGCCTGCGCCCACGGACAGGGCGTTAATCATGATGGCTTTTCCACAGCCGATGAAAGTCTTGCGAAGAAAAGCTGGTTCACCCGATTGGTATTCGTGCTTGAAAAACTCGATAAAGTGAATGGTATAATCAATGCCGATGCCGACCGCGAGGCTTGAAATAAGGGCGGTTCCGAGGCTGAGTTTGATTCCAAGAAAGCCCATCACCGCGAAATTGCAGAGGATCGCCAGCGTCAGGGGAACGGCGCCGATGAATCCCGCAATCAGCGATTTGTTGGAAAACGCCACGATAAGGAACACTATAAGCACAGAAACAAAGATCGATATGAGTTGCGAATTGAAGATCAAATCAGTAACGGCCATTTCGTATGTTATGCCGCCGCCTATTATCACCTCCGCGTTCTTGGGAAAGTTCACCGCAATGTATTTTTTAATCGTTTCGATAACCGCCTGGGAATCTTTGTTTCCGACCGTGCGCAGTTGTACCATCGTCCTGATCGCCGTGGGTTCAAGGGGATCGTTGGCATACCCTGAATCGTCATCCCCGGCAAGCAGAACAAGGTAATTCGCTATCAGTTGCTGGAGTTCTTCTTTTGATTCTTTGCCGTAGCGTTTTGGATCGGTAGGAATTTCGTAATAGGCCATACCCTCATAATTTGTAAGGCGTTTCAGTTCCCGCACCAAATCATTGCCGCTTAAATGGGGCGACTTTCCGGCGGCATTGTCGAGAAACCTGATCAGATCCGCCGTGTTGTATTTGGCTAAACTGTAATTGTTGTCCTGTTTCGGCGTTTCAATATAGTTATCATCAAAACCAAAATCGCCAAAACCGAATCCAAAGTCGCCAAAACCAAAGCTGTCGGTTCCGGCATACGAATTAACCGGCTGTAGTCCTTCTGGGCTTTCACCGACATTGAACACCTGATTGATCCGCTTGACAATATCTGTAAAGCCGACAACTTTGCCTGCGTCCGGAACCTGCTCGGTCAGATAAACAGAAAGACTATCAACCGCCTGTAACACGTCGGGGTGCAGCAGTTCTTCCGTAGTGTCAGCCTGTATCACCAGATTCAGATCTTTTGAGCCGCCGAAATGCTCGCGGATAAAACGATCCGAGCGGCTTATGTCGGTCTCATTTTGAAAAAATTCAACCACCGCGTTATCAATTATGACCTTTGAAAGCCCGTATAGCGAAATGATGGCAGTAAGTACCGCGAGGGAAAGTACCAGTACCTTTTTTTCCGCGATGCCGGTAAAAAATCCTGCTATAGCGTTATTAAAACGGCTGACATCGGCTTGTTCTTCCGGCTGTTCATCCAAAACAAGGGGCCCGCGGAGCAGGAACATTGACGGAATAAGCAGTACAGCCACGGCAAAGGCGGCGGTAACTCCCACGCTCGCGCAAAATCCGAATTCGCGCATCGGGACAATAGGCGTGAAACAAAACGATATAAAACCCGCGATGGTGGTAAGCGCCGCCAGAAATACCGGCTTAATCAGTTTTTTCACAATAGCCAAAACCAAAGCGCGATGTTCGTCGTCGGCAAGCGGTTTATTCTGCGTGTCTTCCATATAATGGGTAACGATATGAATACCGTAAGCGCTGCCAACAGCGACGAGAATTACCGGCAATATGGTGGTAATTACCGAGAGTTTTATCCCGAGCAGCGCCGCTATCCCGACAGTCCAAACAACCGCGATGATAACGGTCAAAAAAGGCAGAACAACGAAGGTAAAACGCCGGAACGAGAAGAACAGCATCGCCAACACCACGATAACCACAAGGGGTATCAGCAATATATTGTCCGCAATCATTGATTTATTGATAATTGCGTTAATGATAGGTTGTCCGGTAAAATACACTTTCTCTTCATCTGAAAAAATTTCCCCCGCTATTTTCCGGATTTTTTCTATGCTTCGCGTTACTTCCGGGCGGGTAAAATCAGCGGTAACCGCGTCCAGGGTAATCAGAATTTGCGTGGCCGAAAGATCATCGGAAACGAGAGAATTGCTGAACAAATCCCATGACGCGATACGCCGCTTAAGCTCGGTGATCTCCTCATCGGTTCCTGAAAAATCTTCCGGCACCAGATCCGAAACAACGATACTGTCGTTGTCGCCTGTTATATACTGCGTTGACATTATTGAATTGACGGATTTTACGTATTCAGTATTTTCAACTGCCTGGGAGAAATCACGGATTCGCCTGAGAAAGTTTTTCTCAAAAACCGTCCGGTAGGGGCGCTCAAGCCCAACCAGAATCATAACCTGACCGCCGAAAGTCTCATCAATATATTCCGAGATAAGCTTGGCCGGATTCTTGTCGGGCAAAAAGCGGATGTTGTTGTTGTCCAGCTCCGCGCGGGGAATCCAAAACCCAAAAAACACCGTGATAAGCGCAATAACGCCGACAACCAAAGCTGGATGCTTAAACAGTTTTTCCATATTTGACTCTTAATCCCAAATCTCGTACAATGTAAATAGAATACAACAGATAGTTTGATTAAATCTGAAGTGTATCCTACACAACATTCTGTACCTGTTGGATACGCTACATTTCTTGCTAAAATGTAGGGAAGGAACATGGAAAAAAAAGAAAACCGCAAGAGCCGTTATTCCAAAATGGTAATACGCGAAAGCTTAATGGAGCTTATGAAGTCAAAGTCGATTTTAAGCGTTTCCGTCAAGGATATATGCGATCTCGCGGATATAAGCCGCTCAACTTTTTATGATCACTTCAAAGACCAATACGATTTATTAGCGCAAATAGAAGATGAAACCCTTGCCTATTTTGAAGATATGTTGATCAGATATAAAGACAAGCTAACCAAAAAAGATACCAATCAGATGCTTGAAGAAATGCTGACCTATATCGCCAATAACGGCGATACCATTCAGGTATTGTTAAGCGAAAACGGCGACATAGGTTTTCAAAAGAAACTGCTGTATCACTTTATAATGCACAATCAGATAACGAAGTACTTTTCAGAAAACCAGAACGACGAAACAAAGCCCTACTATTCTGTTTTTCTGGTACATGGCGCTATCGGCTTGATTCAGCACTGGCTGAAAGAAAACATGGCTATGCCGGTTCCGCAGTTGGCCAAAATGCTGATGAAATGGACGGAACACCAGATTAAGTTTTGAAAAGAAAAGGCATCCCGTAATCGGAATGCCTTTTTTTAGCAGGAGTAGGACTCGCCTTCCAGCCCTCAACATCCTGTTTCGGGCTTCCAGGCCGGGGTTCAGCCCTGGCGGCGCACGTCCTGTGCGCCTTACCTCCCGTAGGTCGGCGGGCTGAACCCTTCGAGTCCTCTCCATTCTAAAAAAAAGCAGTCTCCCATAAAATGGAAGACTGCTTTTTCTAGCAGGAGTAGGACTCGAACCTACGACCTCCGGGTTATGAGCCCGACGAGCTGCCAACTGCTCTATCCTGCGTCGAATGGTAAATGAAAATATGCTGTTTTTGCCAAAAAAAGTCAAGCTTTATAATGGTTCTCTGTTGTTATCCGTATCGGATAAGTAAGGAAATGAGGCGAAAAGCGCGACTAATGCGATAATGATAGCCAGAAATGAGGGAATGGCGGGGCTTACTATCATCAGGTTGTAAGTCGCGTGAATCAAAGCCGATGAAAGAAAAAGAAAAAAAGCCCTAACCGGGTGTTGGGGACTAATAAAAACCGCTGTGCCGGCCCTGATGCCGCAGGCCGCGTGAAGGGGGGCCGCTGTGAAAAGGCGAAGCAGGGTGATGTTTATGTTTGCCATTCCATAGTAAGCGTTTTCAATCGCCGCAAACCCCAGGCCGGTTATTAAGCCAATGGCGGCGCCAAAGGCTATGTTAGTCCAGCGGTTTTTGCTTGCCGTTTTTAAAAAAAATAAAACGATAATGCGGCTCGCTTCTTCTACCATGGCAATTCTAACGAAAATGTTAAAAATTGCCGACCAAAACGTCTCTGTTCTAAACGGATTAAAAAACGTCTGGATCATGGCGGCGACAATAAAAGATATGATCCCAGCCAGAAAAGATATCAGAAACCACGGCAGAGTAATTGCGGACTTTCCGGATTTGAGCCAGAAGAAGACAATAATAGCCGGAAGGGTTGCGGTTAATATTAAAAGCAGAAGAACCCAAAATCCATTCATAATTATTGTTATGTTATATGCTAGAATAATACCAGCATTCTAAATAATGTAAAGACAGCGGAGAGCAAAGTGAAAAACCGTATCGTCCTTATCATGGGAACCAAACATTCAGGCAAAAACCCGTGTGCCAAGGCCTTAAATGGAATTATTGGCGGCAAGATTGTTGATCTGGATGAGCTTGTAGAAAAGCAAACCGGCAAAACACCGAGAGAGCTTTTTATTGAAGGGCATGTCTTTTTTAAAAAAGCTGAAGCCAGCGCCTTGGCCTCCGTGATTCAGGAACATACGTCTCAAACTGAAGGGGAAACCCTTATCATCGCCGCAGGCGGCGGCATAATTGACAACGATGAAGCCATGGCGCTTGTTTCTGAGGCCAAAGTTCCTTCTGCGGACAGGCAATTAATCGCCGTTTATCTGAAAACATCCGCTGAAAACGAATGGCAGCGCATACAGGAAACCTCTGGCGAAGCGGGACTTCCCCCATTAATAAATACAAACAATCCGGAAGAAACCCATTTTGCCCTGCATAACCGCAGGGCAAAAGCCTATAAGGCAGCAGCCGGCATCACTGTATTTGCTGAAGACAAAAGCCCGGAAGAAATAGCCGGAGAAATTGCCGAACAGCTTTCAAAAATTTAATTTACTTTTTATGGGCAAGGCCGTTTTTTACAGCCCAATCGTAAAGGATTTGTTTTAACCCCTCGTTGATCAATTTAAGCGTCCGTCCGCAAGTGGGGCAGACAAACCTGCCTGAGGAATCGAGATGTTCTTTGGCGCAGCCTATGCAGTAAGTTTTACCGCAGTCCAGACAAGAGCCGGCCGGCAGTTCGTCCGGCGGCACGGCTTGAAGCCGAATTGCCGGGGCAGACTTACTTTCTCTGGGAACTATCCAGTTTCTCGCGCATGAAGCGCATTCAATAGTCATATAAAAAAGCTCTTGTAGACGAGAACGGAGTTCTTCCCTGTTTTTGGCGGAATTGTCGTTGAGAGCCATTTTGTCCAGACGCCGCAATACATCAATGGCTTCTTTTTTCTTGCCCTGGGCAACGAATATCCACCCAAGCGAAATTAGCGACGGCGCATGATTAGGATCAATTTCAAGGGCGGATTTGCAGGCCTGTTCTGCCCGTGGGTATTCGCCTTTTTTTGCCGCTACGTAACTTATCATTTCAAGCAATGCCGGGCTTGGAGTTTTAAGGTGAGCCTGGGCTAAAAGACTATCCGCTTCTCCGTAAAGGTTTATCTCCATAAGGCAAGTCGCCCGGTTGCAGAGATACTCAATGTTGTCGCTTTGACAACTCAGGGCCTGGCGGTACTTTTCGTCCGCTTCTTCAAAACGGCGAGAGCGAACCAGGAGGTTCCCGGCGCAGTTTGCCATGATTCCCTCCGGATCGTCCTTCTTTTCGGCGGACAAGGTTTCAAGGGCTTTATCAAGCGAGCCTTGAAGGTAAAACAGAACGCCCTGATTAACGCGTACCGCCGGCAGATCTCCCAGGACAGAACTGGCTTTTTCAAGATGCCTGGCCGCTATATCCAGATTCCCCTTTTTTAAGGCAACCTGGGCGGCGAAATTGTTTATCCAGCCGGAAAGGCCTTCGTTCTCTTTATTACCGCTTTTTTCCTCATCAAGATTTTCTTTCTGGCTAATGGACAGGGCAATTTCCATTTCGTTTAGCATTTGGGGATCGTCGCAGTCGTCTTTTAGAAGGAAAATGTTTTCCGCAAGGCGGAAGTGGAAAAGGGCATAATCCTTCTCCAAAGCGGCGGCTTCTTCGAGCAGGGGTAAGGCTTCCTTTCGTTTTCCCTCCATGATGAGCAGCAGTGCCTCAAGAAAAACCTGAGCCCCGTCTTTCCTGGGTTTTGGCCGTTTGGCTTTTCGCATTTTTTCCGCCAGGGCGAATTCTTCTTTAGCCATTTTCCAGTCTTCCACGGCAAAGGCCCATTTGCCCGCCAGGCTTCGAGCCTCCCAATTGTCATCGCCAAAGGAAAGGAGCTTGGGAACCAAAAGCCCCAGATCGTTGTAATTTCCGGTTTGCAGAAAAGCCTTGCCGGCTTCAATATATTTTTTTATTGCTTCTTTTTTGCGGCCCATCACGTCGTAAACATTTGCCGCGTTTTTCGCGATGATCCCGTTTTCCTTGTCGAGTTCAAAAGCCGCGTTATAAGCCTCAAGGGCTTTCTTGTTTTCTCCAAGGTTCCAGTAAGCGTGTCCCTGAAGATTAAGAAGCACGGGATCGTTTGGCTTTAACTTTATCGACTCGGCGCAAAAATCTTTTAGCTCCTTGAAGCGTTCTTCCGCGTTAAGTATTTTAGCCATTTCAACCAGGGCGTCTTTTCCTTCGCGGCTGTTAATATCCGCCTGGAAACACTCGCTGATTAAGTTTTCCGCTTCTGATAAAAGGCCCAAATGCTGGGCAAGCCTTCCAGCTAAAAGATACTCGCGCTGAGTTCTTCTGTGGCCGCTTATATCCCAGGCCTTGCGAAGCTGAATCATGGCGGCGCTGTACTGTTCCATAGCGGAAAATGTTTCCGCCAGGTTAATCCTTGCTTTGGAATCAATTTCGTGGCTTTCGTGCCATTTCTCATAAAGAGAAGAAACCTCGTCAATTCTGGAATCCAAACTTAACGATTCAAGAAAAACTTCGGCAGAATAAAAAACATTTTCTGAATCCCGGATGACCCTGTAAGTCGGATCTCCTGACTCGTAAGACGCGGCGGCAAAGCCTAAGGTTCCTTCCAGAATGGACGAGTCGTTAATCTCCGCGGCCCAGCGTCCTTTTATAAGGATGATGATATGGCTTCCGTAGACGATAAGGGTAAATTCCACAATTTGGTCCGGGGCCAGCGCCGCCCCTGTTGAAAGGGGCAGTTCCGTCCAGCCCACAAGCGGGAAGGGCATACCGTTCCTGACGGCGTCCAGACGGAAATAACTCTTGCTGGAGACTAAAAAAGAATAGTAGGTTTCGCTGTCCACCATCCTAAAAAAGATACCCCCTGCCCCGTAACCGCCCCTTGCGTCAATGCGGATTGAACCCGAAATAATCAAATCCCTGTAGCGCCGTTCGGGGGCTTCCGTCCAGGCAATACAGCCGGTTTTTTTCAGGCCCAGCGCCATTGAGTAGCCGGAGTAAAAAAGGTTTTTCCGCAGATTGGCATCATAGAAAGATTCTGATTTAATATCAAAGCGGGCGTGTTTGGGCTTGGAAAAATCGGCGATCCATTTTTCTTCTATTATTTCTTCTATATCGTCAGACTCAGGCTTCCGCCGGCTCAGAGTATTGCGTAATTTAAGCAGTTTTCGAAATACTGAAGGCATACTATGTGTGTACTCCAAAGTAGCATAAAAGTCGAGGCTTTATAATGGTAAAAGAGTTTATAAAAGGGTTTGTAAAAACGTTTATTGAAAAATACCGCAATAAGCTGTTTCTTCTATTATTATTGCTGTTATTGCTGTTTTTTATAGCGCTTTTGATTCTACTGGTAACCAAATTAACCAAAAAAAGCGAAATTGTAGAGATGCCTACAGTTGTGTTTACGCAATGGTGGGAAAAAGACGAGGATAAAGAACTTATATTGGAACTTATATCTGAATTTGAAAGCTTCCACAATGATTTTAAGATCATTCTTAACACCTGCTCCTATGAAGATTTACGTCTGGCTCTTTTTCAAGGCGCGCCCTTAAAGGATGGTACATCCTTAGGGGACATAATTGCCCTCGATCCGCTCTGGGTAAGCGAATTGAGTAAAAAAGAAATCATAGAAAACGTAAATGCCAACCCTGTCTCATTTATCTCTATTCTCTATTATAACATAAATATCTTAAAAGAAGCTGGATTTTCGCGCCCCCCAAAAACCAGAGGCGAATTCCTTGCGTACGTCAGGCAGCTTGCCGGCAGTGAAAAAAACCTGGCCGGACTTGCCCTGGGAATGAACAGCTCAAGGGGCGTTTACGACGACGTTTTTCCCTGGATTTGGGCGGCTGGCGTACAGCTTGTAAAAGACGGAAAGCCCCAGGTTAATGCCCGTCAGGTTGTCGATAGCATTACTTTTCTGGCTTCATTGTACAGCGAGGGCCACTTAGCCCCGCAATCTCTTACAGAGGGTTCAGTCGAAAAACTTGAAGACTTTATTTCCGGAAAAGCCGCCTTTGTAATTGCTCCGGCAAGCGAAATTGGCTTTGTCAGGGAACGGATGGGAGACGAGGCCTTTGGCGTTACCTCAATTCCCATACCGGACAATTACGCGGGCAAATCATTTTTCGCCGTCTCCGCCTGGACTACCGGCGTGTTTTCCGCCTCCGCCCATAAAGAGGAAGCAAAGCTCTTTGTGGATTTCCTTGCGGAGAAAACGGCATTTTTATCAGACAAAATGAAGGCAATACCCGGAAACGGCGTTCCTCCCGCCTACGACGTGTTTTACTCCAAGGTCTGGGATATAGCAATCGCCGGTGAAATCGCGCAGGATTTTTCCGGCCTTAATTGGGCGGCGCTGGAAGAGAGCTTTAGGGAGGAGTTGTCCGCCCTTTTTGCGGGAAGGGCTTCGGCTGCCCAGACAGCAGGCGCGATACAAAAAAGGTGGGAAGCGGTTATACCTTGATTTCTACTTTATTTTTCCTGCACCTATTTATATGCATCCTGTCTTTTTTCTATATCAATTATGAATATTATTGATTCCTGTTCCTCTATTTTATAAAATAACCTATAATTCCCTATCCTAAACCGATAAATATCTTTGTATTCTCCTTTTAATTTTTTGATATTTCCGCCAAAAAAAGGGTTGTTTCTTAATAATGGATAAACATCTTCAAATATCTTTCGATATAAATTGTTATACTTTTTTGAATTTATTTTCTTTGAATAATTTTCAGTTTCGGCTATTTTATATTTATCCAACGATTTTATACCGCCCACGCTTTATGTCATTTAATCCGGTTTTCAAATCTTTTTCAAAAGTTAATATCTCATTCATCTCATCATCATCAATGACATTATTGTTAAAAATATAATTTATAGTTGCGTTTTCGATGAAGTTTGACATGGTTCTTCTATCTCCATCAGCGGCTCTTTTAAGAGTATTATAAATACTATCATCAACTCTTAAAGTTATAGTTTTTGCCATACACTCCTCCTGTTAATTCAATTTTATTCAGTTTTATTCAATTCGTCAAATACTATTATAAGACTACTTCACAAACGTATAGGCATCAAGGTAAAATAGAAAAGTTGTCATTTTCCGGTCAGTGGTATAAAATATGATTACGGGGGATCATAAATGAATATTAACAAGTTTATAGACAAAAAATATGAGACGCTTACGCTAAAAGAGCTCGTCAATGCGCCTGTTGACGCGATTGCGGGTATCAGCGCGGGAGACGCCAAACTGCTAAAAGAGGCTTTTAGGGTTAAAACCGTTGCAGACCTTGCAAAGCTGCCATACGTTAATTGGGCAAAGGCTATCTGCGCGCTTGCAGAAGGGGAATTGTAGATTCAGTTTTTGTTTGAACCGAAAGGATAATCAGGAATAGCAGCATATACAATTCCTAATCATAATTGCCTCTTATTTTTTATTTAAAAAATCACCCAGTTCAATTAATTCAAGATGAACAGTTTTAATTTTCTTGTCACTATGCAGTTCTATTGGAAACCATTCTTTAGCTATTTCTCGTAAAAAATCAGCTTTATGTTCCACAGATTGACTTTTCCTTAGTATTTTATAAAGTTCATCTTGATCAACAGAACTTTTACCTTCTTTAATTTTCTTGGTATTAAGAGAATTCATGGCTGCTAATCCACATCTATACGCGTGAGTTATAGCCTCTCCAATATCTGTAAACTCAGTGCCAGCCACATTAATTTTAAAATCAAGTTTAGTAGTTATCTGATGTTTAATACCCTTATCGTTATATTCACTGACTAATTCATTATCAAGATTACTTAACATACTAATTTTTTGAGCCATACTTACCCCTTTATAAAAAATCTTTCCATATTATGCACTATCTGTAGATTTTCTGTCAAGGCAATAAGTCCTCCTTGTATTATTGCTATGAAGGTATTAAAATAGGTACTAAGGATAAAACAATATCCGTACACTGATAAATGGAGGGAATATATGGGAATTTTAAGTTCAATTAAAGAGAAGATCTTAGGGAAACCTGCTGCGGAGCCCGCAAAGACCACGACTGCAACGACGACGCCGAAAAACCAGGCAGGGGCGACAGCGGCGGCAATTGCCGAAGCCGCCGGAAAGGCGAAATTGGCGGCAGAGGCTGCGAAAGCTGCGGCACAGCCCGTAGATGTAGAGGCCATTCTGGAAGCTGCCGTCAAGGCTAAGGGCGGAAAGTATAATTGGCGTGTGTCTATCGTCGATTTGATGAGGTTGCTTGACCTAGACAGCAGCCTGGCGGCGCGCAAGGAACTCGCTAAAGAATTAAAATACAACGGCACTGATCCCGATGGTTCCGCCGAGAAGAATACTTGGCTGCTCAAGGAACTGATGAAGACACTCGCCGCTAACGGCGGCAAGATTCCAAAGGAACTGCTTGGTTAATTGTTACACGAGGCCGCGATACCAGTCGCGGCCTCTGGTGAAACAATCTTCTACGGTATATCTCTTCTATATAATAAGAATGTAATAAAACAAATGCGAATAGTCATTGTTGGCGCAGGCAGGACTGGAACTCAGCTTGCCAAGTACCTGATACAGGAAAAGCACGATGTTTCCTTGATTGAATCAAACGAGGAACGGGCCAGGCACGCTTCTAACCGGCTGGACTGCCTTGTTCTTCACGATGAGGGCAACAGCCTTTCCGCCCTGGAAGAGGCTGGGATTTCCAAAGCCAACGCTCTGGTTTGCGTTACCGATTCAGACGAAGTGAACATGATCATCTGCGGTCTTGCCGCTTCACGGCATCCAGAGATGATTAAAATCGCCCGCGTAAGAAACGACGAATATATCAAGCTCAACCAGAACGACGCCATGCAGCAACCCGCAGTGCTTGGCATTGACTACTTTGTTCACCCCGACGTTGAGGCCGCCCGCGCGATTTTAAGGGCTATCTCCCACGGCGCCCTGGGGAACATTCTCAGTTTCGCGGGTACTTCTTACGAGCTTGGTTCCATCAATGTAGCGGAGGGGAGCGTTTTTGACGGGCTCTGCATAAAGGATTACCGTTCCGTCATCAAGGAAGACAGCCTTGTAGCCCTGCTGGAAAGGGAAAGCGGTTCTTCCAGGGAATGCATACTGCCTGAAGGGTCTACAGTTCTTCGAAGGGGTGACAGGATTCATATCCTTGCGAATGAAGAACGAATGGAGCAAATCTTTCAGCTTGCGGGGAGTTATGAAAGGCCTCTGCACCGGATTGGAGTTGTCGGCGGGGGTCGTATTTGTTCCATCATCGCCGAAGGGATTTTAAGAAACACAGAAGGTGATGAGGATATTAAAGCTTCCGGTCGTGGGGTAGAGAAGCACAACTTTTTTTCCATTTTTCGCTCATTTATACCCAAGAGCAGCCGCCGTGTGGTCATTGTCGAGCAGGACTACAATGTGTGCAAAGAGCTATCCGCCCGTTTCCCCGAAGCCCTGGTTTTAAACGAAGATATTTCCGATGAAAGTTTTGTGGCCGAGGAACGCCTGGGGAATCTCGATCTGATTATTTCCACGACGGCAAACCAGGAGCTAAATATAGTCAACGCAATTTTCCTTAAATCCCGCGGTGTAAGGCGGGCTATTGCGATGGTAAGCGGTTCCAGCCATGAAGTCATTGCCCGGCAATTGGGCGTGGATGTTGTCATTTCGATGGAGTCCGTTGTGGTCAGTTCAATCATTTCCAATCTGATGGGAAAGGGAATGAGGGAAGTTCATCGCCTAGGGGACGGTACTCTGGAGATCCTTGAAACCCATATTGGCGAGGATTCACCGGCAGCGGAAAAATCCATTGTCGAGTTTAAGCTTTCCGAAGGCGGGCTAATCATTCTGGTCAACCGGGGGGAGACTTCGTTTATTCCACGCGGCGATTATATTTTCAAAACAGGCGACAAAGTTATTTTTATCGCGAAAAACCCAAAAGAAGCTGAGTTAGAAAAGTTTTTTGGTAAACCAGGTAAACCGGATCAGGCTCAACCGCAGGAGAAAACATGAAACGGCTGGCAACGGCGCGTTTCCTTGCCATCATTATCGGGGGGATGACTTTACTAATGATTCCTTCCCTTGTGGCGGCTTTAGTTCTTAAAGAATACATTATTGTCAGGGCATTTCTCATCCCGATTTCAATAGGATTGCTCGTGGCTTTACCGTCCGCGATCTTCATTCGCAAAGCCCCCTTGGGCATTAGGCCCCGGGACGGATTTCTTCTGGTGTTTCTGGTATGGATTTTTTCAAGCCTTGTCGGCAGTCTGCCTTATTACTTTTCCCAATTGGGAATGACTGTTTACGATTCGATTTTTGAAAGCGCCTGCGGTTTTGCAACTACCGGCGCGACAACATTGGCCGATGTCGAGCTTATGCCGCCGCCCCTGCTTCTATGGCGGAGCATGAGCCACTGGGCTGGCGGCATGGGGATAATTCTGCTTACAGTCGCTTTGATGCCTTTGTTGGGGGTCGGCGGTTTCCAGCTCGTCAAAGCGGAAACTCCGGGGCCGGAGAAAGACAAGCTTACCCCGCGCGTTAATAACACCGCAAAGGTGCTTTGGCTTTTCTATTGTGTTTTTACCGCGATTCTTGCTGTGCTTTACAAGTTGGGGGGCATGGACTGGTTTGACGCGGCCTGCCACAGCTTTGCGGTGATGGCCACAGGCGGTGTTAGCACAAAGAACGAGGGCTTTGCTTTTTACAATTCCGCGTTTATCGACTGGGTTACGGTGGTCTTCATGCTTCTTGCGGCTTTGAATTTCAATTTATACTACCGCATTCTCCATAAAAAATTTTCTGACTTTACGCATAACACCGAAACCAGGGTATTCTTTCTTATCTTCGTTGTAGCCGCTATAGTAATCAGCCTGACACTAATTCCCCAATACGGTTCATTTACCGATGCTCTGCGCTTCGGTTCCTTTCAAGCCGCTTCCATTTTGACCACCACGGGAAACGCCAGAGCGGATTACACGGTTTGGCCCTATCTGGCTCAGGCTGTTCTTTTGTGTCTTATGTTCGTAGGGGGTTGCTCAGGTTCGACCGCCGGAGGTATAAAGGTTATACGGCACACGGTACTTTTCAAACAGGCCTGGAATGAACTCAGGCGCATCATTTATCCGCAGGGTGTTTTCAGCATCCAGCTCAACAAGAAAGTCGGTCGCAAGGATGTGGTTTACGGGGTCGCTGGTTTTGTTTTTCTTTATTTTTTGGTTGTAGGCATTACTTCACTTGTTACCGCGGCGGCTGGCTTCGATATTTTTTCGTCCTTTAGCGCCGCGCTTTCAATTACAGGTAACATTGGCATTGGTTTTGGCGCGGCAGGCCCGTTCAAAAACTTTAGTTTGTTTCCGGGTTATTTAAAGCTGTTTTATTCGCTGGTGATGATCGCAGGCCGCCTGGAACTCTGGACTGTTCTTGTTTTGTTCACACCCGAATATTGGAAAGGTTAGCGCGCCAACAAATACAGGAGATCGATAGAAAATGGAAGTTGTTTATTTCTTTTGCGGGCCCGCCGCAATACGGGTTCCTTATTATCATTATGACAGCAAGTTGTATTGTCTGCTCATAGCTCAGGGAGCAAGCTGGGATGCTCCGCGTCGTGAATTTGTTATCAAGTGTAATTCGAGTACGGAGCAATTTAACAAAATAAGCAGAAGTCTTCCCCCTGACGTTCCAGGCGTGTTGGTAAAAGAAAACTCAGATGAGATAAGAACAACAGGCTTTTTTGGGCGGCCCTGGGAGGAAGACGCATCGAATGAGATTACTCTCATTGAACGGCCACTGCCAGAAAAATTTAGCGAGTACTGGCAGAAAAAATTAGAAACCGAACTTCACTCCAGAAAATACAGTCCCTGTACTCTGCGTAGTTATATTTATTATAACCGTCTACTTTGCCGCACGCTTCAAAAGCCTGCGGAGAAAATTAGCGCCGAAGACGTTAATGTTTTTCTTGCGGGACTGGACAAAAACAAGGAGTACTCCGCTTCTTCAATGAATCTCGCGATCAGCGCGATTAAGTTTTTTTACAAAGAGGTTTTGAAGAACGACATTATAGGGGAGAAGCATCGCCCCCGCCATGACAAGCGCTTTCCAATGGTTCTTTCGAAGCAGGAAATTATTGAAGTTTTAAAGCGCGAGAAAAATCCCAAACACCGTCTGCTGTTGATGCTTGCTTATTCATCCGGTCTGCGGGTCAGTGAGGTTGTCGCGCTAAAAAAAGAGCACATTGATTTATCGCGAAAGGTTATTTATATAGTAGGTGGAAAAGGCCGGAAGGACAGGTGCACGTTGCTTTCCGAGAAAGCCGCCGCTTTTATCTTTGAGTACTACGATGTTTTTAACATCCAAACCTGGCTTTTCCCCGGTCAGTCGGCAACACACCCATTGACTATTCGTTCCGCCCAGAAGATTTTTGACAAGGCAATCCAGCAGGCAAAAATTGACAAGGACGTTTCCATTCACAGTCTGCGCCATTCTTTCGCCACCCATCTTCTTGAAAGCGGCACCGACATCCGTTACATCCAATCCCTTCTGGGCCACGCCAGTGTCCGCACCACCGAACGCTACACCCACATTGCCCGCCGCAGCGTCCTAAGCATCCAAAGTCCCCTTGATACAATGATGTGATTTTATGCGGGATTCGGTATAGCTGAAGGTTGTGGATGTAAAGCGAAACTTTGTACGGGTTAGTGTTTGGCGGCGGGGTTAAAGCGTAGGCGTGGTAAGTGGGGGTTGGGGTGGTTGGGTGAAGTGCGGGGAATGGGCGTTATGCGTAATACCACCAAGTATCTTTGTAGACCCGAGTTCAAGATAGAAGCGCAACAAACTTAAGCAGGTAGGGGGCGAGCCCCCTACCTGAAAACGGTTTTAACCTGTAAGGTTTTGTTACCACAACTTTACCGAAAGGAGAACCGTCATGGAAAAGAATACACCGGGAAGCATTAACAAGTACAGCCACTTAACTTTAAGGGAAAGGGAAGAAATAGCACTGGGGCTTGAAACGGGGTTAAAACAGCGTGAAATCGCATCCAACCTTAACCGTTCCCCAAGCACAATATCGCGCGAAATAAAAAGGAATAAACTATATGCAAGGGGAGCAAAATACAGGGCAACCTGGGCACAATTCCAAACAGACGAGCGGAAGAAGAACAGCCACAACAAATCAAGGATACCCAACAAAAAACTGAGACGCTTTATCCAAAAACTGCTAAAAAAAGGGTATTCGCCGGAAATAATTGCCGTTATGGCTTTTGAAAAAAATGAAAGGTGGAAGACCAATTATGAGACAATCTATCAATGGATATACAACGACAGGAAAGATTTAATACCGTTTCTTACTAAAAGCCATCGAACCAGGCGGAAAAGGGGGTCCGCGAAGCAAAAACGGTGCCCTAAAATACCAAACCGCACGACGATCGAGAAACGGCCCGATTACGTAAACCTGAGATCGGAAATCGGCCATTGGGAAATAGACACGGCAATATCCAGGGAAAGCAAGGCGGCAATAATGGTTTTAGTGGAAAGGAAAACAAGATATGTAATTATCAAAAAACTCGCAGCAAAAACGGCGTATTTCATGCACAATGCCGCGGTAAAAAGCCTAAGAAATTATCCTGCAAATGTAAGGCAAAGCATTACCTATGACAATGGGACTGAGAATGCCCTGCACGAGCTTACGAATAAAGCCCTTGGGACTAAATCATATTTTTGCAATCCATATCACAGCTGGGAAAAAGGCACTGTTGAAAACGTCATCGGCATTATTAGAAGGTTTTACCCTAAGAAGACAGATTGGAAAAACATTTCACAATGGGACTTGAATAAGATCGCAAGGTTTATTAATAATAGGCCTATGAAGCTGTTGGGCTTCAAGACACCTTGTCAGGTCTTCGTTGCACTTGCGTCTTGAATTCGGGAGACCATATTGACAGAAATTTATGAAAGATGATATAAAATTAAGTGTAAAAAGAATATTTTTATAATGGAGACTTATTATGGTAAACATAAAGTTGCTTTCTTTGACGACAATATCGTTCTTGATTTTTGTTGCTTGTGGGAGTTCATCACCTTCGTATTCATCGTATACCCCTGCGTCAAGGCCAAGTTCGCCTCCGAGATGGGCAGGTATAATCCTTACTGGGGAAAATGAGCAGCTTCTTGAGGGTACAAGCTGGATTTACAATTCCAGTGGTGCTATTTTTATACATGAATTCCGAGCTAATGGGAAGATGGTTAATAGAGTTACATTTGAAAATGGAACTCAAGGTTCCAGTAATTATACTTGGCAACGCGAGGGAAATTCTGTAACGATTATTTCAAATGATGGTAATTCACTTTACGAAGGGAAATATTATCCGGAGACAAAAAAGTTAATGCTGGATTATGAATTATCTTCAGGACATACTGGACATTTAACATGGGATCTATATCAAGGTACATCAATTGTTTCTTCTCCAGCTACTCCCGCACCTACTACTGTAATTATTCAACCTTCTTCACCCGCACAGACATCTGTAACACCGAGTGCACCAAATGCGCCATCTTTACGAGGTGGTACTTATGGCCTGTCAGGTACTAAGGCAACTATCAGTATTGCTAGTGTTGGAAAAGCTGGTGTAATAAACTACGTTACCACTGATGGCCGACGTGGAATAGGGTCTTATGGCATAGAAGGTAATCGAATGACTATTTCAATGGAAGGTTATACTTTTGTTTACACTATAACTAGCGAGACTTCGTTTTCAGGTAATGGCGAAACTTGGGTAAGGACAGGGTATTAAAAAATATTGAACAAAAGTAGGTGGTACTACGCATAACAGGACTGTAACAGCTTCGCCGCCATGCGGCGGCTCGGGCTACACAAAACGCCAGTCGGGCTTGCGCCCTTTGTGGCGTTTTGCTCCGCCACAGTTTTTTGTTTGCGGGAAACTGCTTACGCAGTTTCTTTATCGCAAACAAAAAACCGTCTGTTACAGCCGGAACGTTATGTGCAATACGGTCAGAAATAGTTTTTAAAATGTATTGACAAAAAAAATTTTTCTATTAAAATAGTATAAGCATCTATAAACGTAACATAAAGGGGGATTTATAAAAAAAATATTAATAATAGGGGTACTATTTTTCTTTTTTGCTATTATTTTATTTAGCTGTGGATCTAGTTCCAATTATTCATCACCTGCTAATTATAGTGTTGAGGCAAAAGATATACCACCCGGTTTGAGTATTATTATTGATGCTGGCGGATTGGGTTTTACTGTAAAGAATACTGACTCAAGGCAATATAGAGTCGTTGTTGATGTTATAACAAGCGGGGCTAACTTTACAGATTCTTTTACTGTTCCTGCAAATGATATTTATCATAAAACATGGGTCAATAATAATATGCGGGCAGTAAAAGTAATCATAACTGACTGGATTTAAAAGTTTATTAAAATCTGACCGTACTGCACATAACAGGTCTGTATGCGCTTCGCCGCTTTCGCGGCTCGGGCTACGAAAAACCGCAGTCGGGCTTGCGCCCTTTGTGCGGTTTTTCTCC
>Ga0268262_10002498_pt1 | contig 21154 bp, 22 predicted proteins | sample TergutNc150P3_FD_190354 | JGI IMG/M metagenome (GOLD analysis project Ga0268262, IMG submission 190354) | Nasutitermes corniger P3 segment gut microbial community from laboratory colony in Florida, USA - Nc150 P3 (SPAdes) (version 2) | ecosystem: Host-associated > Arthropoda: Insects >... | reverse complement strand
GGGTATTGGGTATAGGCGTTTCACAAAAAACGGCTTAAACTTGCCAAAAAGAAAGCTAATTTGCATTGCCCAAACCCTATACCCTATACCCCATACCCAGACATTAAGTTAATCAGTGGCTACTATATTATAAATAATTTGGAATTAGGAGACATATTATGTTAAACAACAATCTAGAAACTGCCAAGCCTCTGTTAGCGGATGCTTATTTTGATTTTTTGAAATATTTAAAAAGAGAGCAAAAAATACAAGTTGTATATGAATTGGTTAGGGAAATTTCGGATTATCCTAGTGAACAAGATAATCCTATTTGTTCTATTGACAAATTTTGCGGAGCGTGGAAATCTGAGAAAGATGCAGAAAAAATTATTTCTGAGATTAGAAATAGTAGATTTTTTAATAGAGAAACTGAGGTTTTTTAGGAATGAAAAAATATTTGTTGGATACGAACATCTGTATTTTTTTATTTAAAAATAAATATGGCATAGGCGAAAAACTTAAACAAGCTGGTGGGCTTGACAACTGTTCCATATCAGAGATATGAACGAAGCAATTGCCAAAAAAGACAGTGCTTATCAAGAGAGCGTGGGAGCCATAACCAAAGGCTTAAAAATTCCGGGTATGCCAGGTTTTTGAACTTACCAAACCATCTCTCTGATAACTTCAGCGTTAACGCCTTCTTTCCAGATATACAGCAACCTTTCGTTCCACATTCTCTCATCTTGAGTGGCATCGTCTGCTCCGCCTATTTTGCGGTAATAATTCTCCAATTCCTGCTTCATTTCGTTTGCGCGAATGGAGGCTCCGGTTGCCATGTTGAGGGTTATTATGAAATAGTATGTTTTTGCCCTTGTGACTCTTGATGTGTTGTGAATTTTCAATTGATTTAAAAATAAGTCAAGGGATTTTCGCAGGCTGTTTTGAAATTCAATTTTGTCTTGGGTTTGGGAATATTCAAGCACTGCAGACATAGTTGAATAAAAGCCAACATCGCAATAAACTCCTTCTTTGTCGCCAATCACAAGCCCGTTTCCGCCTTTTTCGGCTAAGAGAAAAGATTCCATAACCCTTTGTATAGTTCTATTGGGGTTAGAAAATATAGTTTCTGTGTTTTCTGCTCCAATCATTTTTTTGCGAGCCGCTATTCCTCTTGAAAGAATTCGCTTTGCATCTCCGCTATAAGGAAAATTTGTGTGCTTTGGATCCACTGCAAAATCGTTTATGTCGTAAGAAGCAAACAAACAGCTTGGGCAAACGGCAACCATTGTGCGCATAAAATCCCATTTTGGAAAGCCTCCCTTGGGAATATACCTTGGAAACAAGCCATAATCCCATAACTCTTCGTAGGCTTCTGGGCGAGGCACGAAAAAGTTTACGTGGTCGCAACCGCAAAAATAGCAAGTTCTAATGTGTATGGTATAAGGTTGGTCTGAATCGTAGTGCAAAATGGTTTCGTGTTCTTCTTCTTCTGGCGCAATTTCAGTGGATGTGTATTTTTTTGCTAGGCCTAGCAGTATAGGCTCTCTGATTGGCTTTTGCAAAAATAAATCTGCTCCGGCGGAATAAGCTTGTTTTTCAACAACTGCGGCTGGCTGGGCAGAAAACATAACAATGCTCACATCTGGGTAGGCAGTTCTGATTTTTCTAGTTGCCACATAGCCATCCATTTCCGGCATCATTATATCTATTATGGCAAGCCCGGGGCGGAAGGTTTCCATTTTTTGCAACCCTAGCACACCGTTTATGGCTGTTTCAACTTCATAGCCGTGCTGAGTGAGCGTTTGGCTCATAACTTTTAGCAGAGCCAAGGAATCGTCCATTATTAGTATTCTATTATTTGTTTTTACAGCCATGCGAAGAATATAGTAAATTATTCAAACACAAATAGCACAAGCTCATTACGAGTGAAAGTGCGTATTGGCATCCATTGACCAATTCCGCTGGTTACAAACCAAGGAATACCGTCTAAATTGCCCAATCCATAGACCAAAGACCATAAAAAGCGAATTACAATTGTTGCCGGAAAAAACTGACCCGCATGAGTATGACCGCTCATGGCAAAGTCTGGCAGGCGGGAAAGCCCGGTGTCTTGCTTGTCTAAGCCTCTTGGCTGGTGGTCTAGCAAAAACCAGGGGACTGAACTATTCTCTGGCATAAGTTCATTTAGAGGGGTTCTGTTTCGATGTAGCTTTTTTGCGCAGCTATGGTCTATGCGGCCTGTTAAGCAAAAATATTCATTGCAAATAGTAGAGTCCATAAGCAACACCGCATTGCCCAAATTTTTCAGCCATTCAACGCTGCTTTGCTTATTTTTTGATATACTAAAACCTTCGTGGTTGCCCACCACGGCAAAAAAGCCAAGCGGCGCGCTTATTTGCTTAAACAGCGAATCAAATCCTTTTTTCTGTAATTTATATACTGGAATATCAGACAAATCACCGCCGAAAAATATTGCGTCTGGCTGCAAAACTCTAAGGGAATCCAACAATCTTTCCAACTTGTCTTTTTGAAAAAGATTGTCAAAATGAATATCGGAAAACAAGGCTATTCGCAAAGTTTTTTGAGGAGCTGTCGCCAATTTTTCATTTATGGTTGTCACTTTAAACCTGCTTTGCGAAGGCGCTCCCACTAAAAAGAATGCCACGGTTAAAAGCGCAACCGCACTTGCAAGAGAGGGTTGCCTTCGCATTCTGAGCCGTTTATTTGCATTTTTCTTTTTTCCTGAAATTCGCCTTATGCCCAAATATAAATCCCAAAAAATGCAGAAAAATACCCAGTTTGCCAAAAACACCGTTGAAAAAGAACCTATTGCCTGCAAAATTCCCGCAATAACATCGTTGCTAACCGCTCTCTGAAAAAAATTCACCGCAAAGCAAAGCACAAAGAGCAAGGCTCCCGGATAGCGATATTTTCTTTTGAACACAAAACGAAAACGCCACCAGGCATATCCCAGTATAGAAAGAAAAAAAACAATTACAAATGTGTATGGAAAATAAGAGAACATTTTTTACTTTTCATCCTTTTCTTCCTGTATCCTTGGGAACAAGGCTTCGCCTTTTCCTAGAATTTCTCCACCTTTTAAAGGTGTATTGCCTGCGCCCAGCATTAAGCGCCCCTGTTCTGTTTTTTGCGGCATAACAGGTGAAAGCAAAGAAAGTGCAATTCGCAAGGCTTCTGCTCCTGTATATAAAACAGTTGCCAGCTTGTCTTTGTCTTTTTGCTCTGTGCTTTTTGCGAGTTTCCAAGGAGCGGTTATTTCCAAATATCTGTTCAGTGCCTTAACCGAATTCAAAATTTCTTCCACCACCAAACTAAGTTTTGCCTCGCCTATATTTTCCTTTGCAAATTGAGTGGCTTTTTGGGAATAACTGAGCAATTCCGCTTCTTGCTCACCGCTTTCCACAGGTGCTGGAATTTTGCCGTCAAAATTCGTCAATGTCAATTTATGAATTCTGTTTAACCCGTTGCCCAAATCATTTGCCAAATCGGAATTTATTCTGCGAATAAAACTATCGTGTGCAAAAGTAGCATCTAAGCCAACCACCATTTCGCGAATTAAATAATAGCGAAAAACATCAACCCCATAAGTTTCAATATAATCCATTGGATTAACGCCCGTTCCGCTAGTCTTGCTCATTTTTGAGCCATCTATAAGCCACCAGCCGTGTGCCAGAACGTGTTTTGGGAGTTCCCAGCCCATAGCCATTATTATTGTGGGCCAGTAAATGCAATGAGTTGTTAAAATATCCTTGCCTATAATGTGAAAATCCGCAGGCCACATCGGCGAGCCGTCTTTGTGTTTCCTATCTTGAACTCCGCTGATATAATTTTCAAGTGCGTCCACCCAAACATAAGTCACAAAGTCTTCGTCAAAGGGTAGCGGAATGCCCCAGGCAAGGCGTGATTTGGGGCGGCTTATGCACAGGTCATTCAAGGGCTTTTTCAAAAAACCGAGAACTTCGTTTCTGCGGAAATCCGGCAAAATCCAGCTTGGGTTTTCATTTATATAGTCAATTAATTTTTGCTGATAGTTGCTCATCTTAAAGAAATAATTTTTTTCGCATAGCCATTCAACCGCGCGCCCGCTGATGGGGTCTTTGCCGTCCACAAGCTCGCTCTCTTCAAAAAACCTCTCTTCGCCAACCGAATACCACCCAGAATATTCTTTTGAGTAAATTTCTCCTTTGTCAAAAAGCACTTGCAGGGAATCTTGCACAAATTTTTTGTGATAGCCATCTGTAGTGCGAATGAAATACCCATAGTCAATATTCAATTTAGGCCACAAATTCCTGAAATGCTCGCTATACTCATCAACGTGCTGCTGCGGAGAAATGCCACGTGCTGCGGCTGCCTTTTGCACTTTTTGCCCGTGTTCGTCCACGCCTGTCATAAAAAAAGCATCGTAACCAAAAAGCTTGTGATAGCGCGTTAGCACATCGGTTAAAACTGTGGTGTATGCGTGCCCTATATGCGGACGATCGTTTACATAATAAATGGGAGTTGTTGCGTAAAAATTAGGCATGGGGGTAAGATAGAAAATTACTATATTTAGGTAAATAACACGGCAAAAGAATAGGACAAAATGGATATAAGCACAATATGCATACACGGCTGCGAAAAGAAGTTTGACACAACCGGAGCGGTTGCTACCCCGATATTTGCATCTGCTACCTTTGCGCACCCAGGCGTGGGGCAAAGCACTGGCTTTGATTATTCACGCTCGCTCAACCCTACAAATGTGCATTTAGAAGACACCATTGCCGCGTTGGAAGGGGGCAAGAGTGCCATTGCGTTTTCTTCCGGTATGGCGGCGGTTTCGGCTTTGATGGAATTGTTTTCGCCTGGCGACCATATTATCTCCTCCAATGACCTTTATGGTGGCACTTTCCGGCTTTTTTCGCATATATCTCAGAAAAATGGGGTAAAATTTTCTTATGCCGCTACCTTAAAAGATATGGAAAGCCTAATAACTCCATCCACAAAAGCTGTATTTATAGAAACACCCTCCAATCCGATGATGCTCGTAATAGACATTGCGGCAGTTGCCGCCATTGCGCAAAAACATAAATTGCTTTTTATTGTTGATAACACATTCCTCACTCCATATTTTCAAAGACCTTTTTCTCTGGGTGCAGACGTTATTCTGCACAGCGGAACAAAATATTTAGGCGGGCACAACGATACTCTGGCTGGGATGCTGGTTGTGAAGAACGATGAGCTTTTGGAAAAACTTAGATTTATAGCAAAAACCACAGGAGCTTGCCTTTCTCCCTTTGACGGTTTTCTCATTATTCGTGGCATAAAAACTCTTGCAATCCGCATGGAACGCCAGCAGGAAACTGCCCAGAAAATTGTGAGCTGGCTTTTGGGGCAAAATGCGGTAAAGAAAGTATATTACCCCGGATTAAAGGATCACCCCGATTATGAAATATCTCTCCGACAAACGAGCGGTTTTGGAGGAATGCTCTCTTTTTCCGTGCGAGATGAGCAAACGGCTACAAAAATATTGGAAAGCGTAAAGGTAATAAAATATGCTGAAAGTTTAGGTGGCGTTGAAAGCCTGATTACCTATCCAATGCTTCAAACCCACGCCGACCTTCCAGAAAGCGATAGGAATGCACGTGGCATAGATGAGTGTTTATTGCGCTTGTCTGTTGGGCTGGAAGCAGCAGATGACTTAATCGCCGACCTCAAGCAGGCATTAGGGAATTGATATGAAATATGATTTTGATAAAGTTATAGATAGGAGCAATTCTTATAGCATTAAGTATGAACCATCTTGGCGTGGGAAACCTAGCGATGTGTTGCCCTTATGGGTTGCCGATATGGATTTTGCGGCTCCGCCTTGTGTGCAAGAGGCGATTATGCGCCGTGCCGAACACGGGATTTATGGATATTCCGAACCGGATGCGGAATATTTTGATGTTTTGCGAAAATGGTTTGAAGAACGCCTTGATTGGAATATTGAACGCGACAGGCTTGTAATCACTCCGGGGGTGGTAAATGCCTTATACATCGCCATCCGCGCATTTACAAAACCTGGCGATGGCGTTGTTATACAGCAACCTGTGTATTATCCCTTTGAATCTTCCATAAAAAAAACAGGGCGGCAACTGCTGGTCAATGAGCTTGTCCTTAGCGATGGGCGCTATGGCATAGATTTTCAGGATTTTGAAGAAAAAATCAAGCAAGCAAAAATGTTCATTCTGTGCAATCCTCATAATCCGGTTGGGCGTGTTTGGGAGAGAGAGGAGCTTATTCGCATGGGCGAAATATGCCTGCGTCACGGAGTTATTGTTATAGCAGATGAAATTCACGAGGATTTTATTTTCCACGGGCACAAGCACCTTGTATTCGCAGCTCTTAATAAAGATTTTGATAATATTACAATCACTTGCACATCGCCTTCAAAAACTTTTAATCTTGCTGGTTTGCTTCACGCAAATAATTTTATTTCCAACAAAACTCTGCGCGAAAAATTCAAAGAGGAATATGCACAAATCGGCATAGGGCAGCCGGGTATAATGGGCATAATCACCTGCAAAGCGGCTTATGAAAGCGGAGCGGAGTGGCTGGATGAACTTATGGAATATCTAGGTCAAAATATGTTGCTTATAAAGACATATCTTTCAAATCATATTCCGCGTATTAAACTTATTGAACCAGAAGGAACATATCTCGCGTGGCTGGATTGCAGGGAACTTGGGCTTTCTGCCAAAAAGTTAGATGAAGCTGTTACGCACAAGGGAAAATTATGGCTAAATGCAGGTTATACATTTGGAAAGGGTGGAGAAGGTTTTGAACGCATAAACGCAGCCTGCCCTCGTTCTGTTTTGCATAAGGCATTGGAAAGGCTGAAAAATGTGGAGGCTGAATAAAATGAATATATTAGACATTGTAGGCAACACTCCGATACTTGAGTTGAAATCCAATGTGACAAACGGAGTTTCCATATTTGGGAAAGCGGAATATTGCAACCCGAGCGGTTCTGTTAAAGATCGTGCTGCAAAGGCTATGATATTAGATGGCATTAATCGTGGGTTGCTTACCAAAGATAAAATTCTTCTGGATTCCACAAGTGGCAATACGGGCATTGCTTATGCTATGTTTGGCGCAGCACTTGGTTACCGGGTGCAATTGCTAATGCCAGCAAATGCGAGCGAAGAAAGAAAAAAAATTATACGCGCTTATGGCGCAGAAGTTATAGAAACAGACCCGCTGGAAGGTTCTGACGGTGCATATCGCATGGCAATGGAGCTTGCGCAAAAAGAACCAAATTTGTATTTCTTCCCCAACCAGTACGACAATTTTGAAAACCCTCGTATGCACTACGAAACAACAGGGCTTGAATTATATAAGCAGTGCAAACCCACGCATTTTGTTGCCGGAACAGGAACTTCTGGAACTTTTATGGGTGTTTCCAAACGGCTTAAAGAGTTTGATTCGTCAATACAAATTGTGCTTATGCAACCGGACTCGCCATTTCACGGGCTTGAGGGGATGAAGCACATGGAAACAACCATAAAGCCAAAAATATTTGACAAGAGCATAGCAGATTCATATATTGAAGTTAAAACAGAAGATGCCTACGCAACCGCGCGGCGGCTTGCTTTGGAAGAAGGATTGTTTGTGGGGATAAGTTCGGGCGCAAATGTATATGCCGCAATGGAACTCGCAAAAACATTGCCAGCAGGTTCGCGAATTGCAACAATACTCTGCGACAACGGATATCGCTATCTATCACAACCCTTATGGAGAGACATATAATGCTGCAACTTACTTCCGAATTGAACAACAATATAAGGAGTGCTGGCGAAGCCACCTATCCCAATGAATGCTGCGGAATTATTTTGGGCGAGATTAAGGATGATGGAACAAAAAATGCCAAACGAACTGTAGAAATAAATAACTCCAGCGAAAACGAAGAGCAGTATCACAGATTTCTCATAACCCCAGAAGAAATGTTCAAAGCTGAGAGAATTGCAAGAGCGGAAAAACTGGAAATCATAGGTTTTTACCACTCGCACCCCGACCATCCCTCAAAGCCATCCGGTTACGACAAAGATCACGCATTGCCTTTTTATTCATACATTATTGTATCTGTGGATAAGGGCAAGGCGCAAATTCTCACCAGTTGGGAGCTTACCGATGATAGAACGGATTTTGTGCAAGAAGAGGTTAGAGAGTAATTTTACTATATTACCCGTATATGCGCATTTTTTCTAAAATTTTGCCAATGGTGGTATTGTTCGCTTTTTTTGTGCAAACTGCGCTTGCAAGTGAAGGTATTTACGAACGTGATTTGGTGCGCGGTTTCTGGGCACTCAAAGGTGATTTCCGAAGTATGAAATCCGATGGACTTAAACTTATAAATGCAGTTACGGGGAAAAGCTATAGGAAGGAATTTGTGGACGGGCACGTAGAAATAGGTGCCGAATACAATGAATTGCGCACATGGTTTGATGTTGATTTTATGCCAATAACCCCAACAAGAGGCAGCACCGAATGGTATATCTACGGAATCACTTGGATGTGGGGTTATAAATTATTGCCTCAGAATACTCTCTTTAATATAATTCCCTCAATTGGACCAGGCTTTGAATTGCTGAACATTCGTTTGGCAAGAACAGAAGAAGTTATGAGTTCCATTGGACCAACTCTTAATATGGAATTAGAAATTCGCTTGCAATTCTCGCAGTTTTCGGCAGGAGTTTATGGAGGTTACAAGGTTGTGCGGCACTATGACTGGGATGAATTAACCTCGGAACGCGGCAACACTCCATTGAGCTTTACAGATGTGAACGCAGACAAAGTATTTGCTGGCTTTAAAATTTCCTGGACTATGCTAAATAATTTTCAGAAAAGGGAAAGAGAGCGAGAACTGGAATAGGAATTATGCCGCCTTTTTTAGGGCTAAAAATTTTTAGCGATGTGGACTTGAATACAGTAATTCCTCTGATCGATTGGAAAATGTATTTTTGCGCTTGGGATTTAAGACCCTCTCAATATACCGAAACGCATAAAAATCTTGAAAATGATTCACGAATATTATTGAAAGAGATTATAGACAAAAAATTGCTGAGAGCCGCTGCGGTTGTTGGTTTTTTTGAAGTTCAAAGAATGGGGGATTCTCTTTCGGTTTTGGATAAGGATTTCAAAGAGATAGCTAAACTTTATTTTTTGAGGCAGCAAAAAGCGAACGAAGATGGGATTTACCTGAGCATGGCAGATTTTTTCAACCCAAGGGAAAAGGATTTTATAGGGCTTTTTGCCGCCACCGCAGGCTTAGGCGCAAAAGAGGCAGAGCAAAAATTCATAAAGAATAACGATGATTATTCCGCCATAATGCTAGGGCTTTTGGCAGACCGCCTTGCAGAGGCACTAACTGAAAAACTTCACAGGGACATTTTGGGCGGAGTTGGAATTAGAGCCGCTCCAGGATACCCCGCAAGCCCAGACCACACGGAAAAGGCCACGATTTGGAAATTGCTCTCCCCAGAAAAAAATATAGGCATTTCCCTAACAGAAAACTATGTTATGAATCCCACAGCATCCGAATGCGGCTATTTTGCTGCAAATCCAGGGAGCCGCTACTTCAAGCTCGGCAAAATAGGCGAAGACCAGCTTGCAGATTACGCGCTCAGAAAGGGAATGGATGTGAAAGAAATTTCTAGTTTTTTGTTTTAAACTTTAACCTATAGGAGGAGGTATATGAAAAAAGTCTTGATGTCTTTGCTCGCTGCTTGTGTTTTTACAGTAACCACAACTGGTTGCTGGGGCAGTTTTGCTCTCACCAAAAAAGCTTATAATTTTAACAATAAGTTTTGGGGGAATAAATGGATTAGCTGGGTTGCGTATCTAGTAATCGGCAGCTGGGGGCAAGTTGTCACAATAGCTTTTGACGCTTTAATTTTCAATTCATTGGAATTTTGGACAGGCTCAAATCCCATAGCCATTGGCGATACATATCGTGAAACAGATGCTGACGGCAATTCCATTACCGCTGTTAAAATGGAAGACGGTTCGCTCTATATGCGCCTTGATGCCAAAACCGGAGAAAGCCAGGAATTGGTTTTGCAGAGAGACGAGGAAGTGGTTCGCATTTTGGATGCCAAAGGCAGCTTGCTCAAAGAAGCTGCTTTTGCCGAATAAGAATATATGCGTTCAACACATCTCTAAACACTTCGTCCTGGGTTTGCGCCCCGTTGATTTTTGTTATTATAGAAGGGTCGTAGGTACCTAAAACAGCCGCAGTTTTGGTTTCGTATTCATTTATGCGGGCACGAACAACAGATTCGTGTATATCGTCTTTGCGGCCTTCAATGGCTGCTCTTTTTAGCAAACGTTCTATTATAACGGAATAATCCGTAATTTCCAGCACAAAAATATGCTTTACAACAACCACGCTTTTTATAAGCTTTGCTTGCTCCACTGTACGCGGAATGCCGTCTAAAAAGAATGCTTGTTTTGCGGGGTCAAATTTATTTGTGTCTATTAAACCTCCAACATAGCGAGAAAAAATTTGAATGGTGACCTCATCGGGAACGAGTTTGCCTGCATTGGCATAGCTTGCAAATAATTTGCCGTTTTCGCTGGCAGGCGAAAGCCCCCTGAATATATCACCTGTTGAGAGATGCTTTACGCCCATTGCAACAGCAGCCAATTTTGCCCCCACCGTTCCCTTGCCAGAACCAGGTGCTCCAAAAATCAAAAATGCAGAAATATTGTTCATAGTGATAATTTAGAAAAGCTAATCCCTAACAAATAAAACCGAACCTACAAAAACCAAAACCATCACGATTATTTTCTGAAACGGGAATGGTTCTCCAAAAACCACAAGCCCGCCGAGAACAGGTACAATCAATCCAACGGCAGCAGAAAGCGGAATAACAAACAAAGCTCTGCCTCTGCGAAGCCCTATTTGCGAACAAAAAAATGCCGCCATATAAAGAACGGCAAAAACAAAAATACGCAAATCAACGGGCGGTGGAAACAAACCGTTTAAGGAAATGCTTTTGTAAAAAACCGCAGAAAGCCCAAAACCCGTGCCTGCGCACAAGGAATCCACTATTTCCGATTTGCGAAAAACAAGGCAGGCAACAGCGAGCAAAGCGAGCGTGGCTCCGGCATAAACCCAAAGCGTTTTTTCAGAATACAGCCCGCCAGGATCTTCGCCAGCCAAAGTACCATCTATCAAAATCCCCAAAAAAATAAAAGCTATTGCGAAAGCAATTTTCCGGCTCATTTTTTCGCCTAAAATTTTCCATCCCAAAATTGCCGTGAGCGCTGGGTTCAAAGCCATAAAGGGCTGAACCAAACTTATATTGTATTCTGCCATTGCAGCGTAATAAAGCAAAGTGGCCACTACGCTCAAAAACAACCCACCAAGCCAAAATTTATTCTTAGCTAAAGACTTAACGGAATTTGCAGCACGCAAACCCACGCTCTCAAGAATATTCCCAAAAGCCAAACCTACAGCAGAACTAAGTGTTAGGAAAAAAAACATAGCTTAATCGTAAATTTCCTTATAAGTCCAATAATTTCCCATAACACGCTTCACATAATCCCTTGTTTCCCAATAGCTCACTTCTTCTACCCTTATATCCCAAGGCAGAGAACCATAGTTTACAATCCAGCGACCAGCGGGTGCCGGACCTGCATTATAGTTTCCCAAAATGCCTATATAATCTCCTTTGTATTCGGCATACAAATCATTTAAATACCTAACCCCCAAACGAATATTCATATATGCGTTATAGAGCAAATCCCTGTCGAATTTTTCAATCTTTTCTGACTTAGACAAAAAATCTCCCGTTGCAGGCATAATTTGCAAAAGCCCTCTGGCACCGGCAGGGGAGGTGATTTGAGCATCGAACATACTCTCTTGACGCATAACGGAATAAACAAAGAAAGGGTCTATCTTTGCGTGTTTTTTAACCTTTATTTCGTGCGGCAGTGGATAGAGAAATTTGAGAACCTGAATGGGAACGCTAATCATTTTTTCTCTTGGAACTAAATCCAAAAAATTGCGCGCCATTCTGTGGGACAAAGCATATTCGCCATTCTGCATAAACATAAGACCATATCTGTAATAAAATTCAGGCCTGTTCTTATGAAGTTTGAAAGACTCATCGTAAAGCGCGTATGCTTCTTTTTCAAAGCCACTTCTGAGCAAAATGCCAATTTGTTCCAAACGCTCCAAGCTAACTAGGGAATCTTTTTCGCCCGTCTCTTTTTTTTGCAAAGCTCTGAGCCAAGATACAGCCGCAGAGTCTGGCATTTCTATCCCAAGTTTGGGAACGTTTTCCATTAGTTCAAATTGCTTTATATTATGCCTTGCTCTCCAAGCATAATATCCAAGCGGAAAATCCGCTATAACGGCATAATAGGCAATTGCGGCGTTCTCCCTATTTCCCAGCATTTTTTGGCATTCCGCATAAAAATAAAGAGAGGCACTTCTAGCCATTAGCCCCAAATTTTCATGAGCAGCTTCTGCAAATATATTTGCAGCCTCCGCGTATTTTTCCTCTTTAAAATTTATGAACCCAACTCTGAATTTAGCCCACTGCCTGCGCTGATGCTTTCCAAATCTCGTATCGTATAAGCGTTTGTAAGTTTCTATTGCTTTTGTGTAATCTTTTGCCTGCTCGTATTCCAGAGCCTTTACCCATAGGTTGTTTGCGTTTTCTGTACTGAATGGAATTTTTTTCTGAAAAATTGAATCCAGCCTCTTAGCCTCCGCTTTATTGCCAGCATTTCTCACTATTCTCAGCAGGCTTTGCATCCAAGTGGAATTGTAATCTATGCTGTCTAAAAGTTTTTTGTACTGCGATACAGCCAAATCTGTTTTACCCAAATTTTTCCAAGCATCTGCCCGCAATACCATAAGGTTGATTTTTTTCGCAGAATCTAATTTTGAGTTTTTTTGTAAAATAGTGCTTGCTTTTTCAGCGCATTTTTCATTATATCCCTTTTTGCATAAAATTATCGCGAAATCGTAATCTTCGGAATTCGGAGCAAGCCTTTGCAATGCCCAAAAAGCAGAATCCTGATATTGTCCACCGCTTTTCAAAAGCATAGAATAAGACTCTACCGCTCCTTTTACATCTTTTTCATTTTCTTGCATTCTTGCCAATTTCTGCCTCAAAATATTCTCATAGCTTGCACTCGGCTTGGATTTGAGCCTTTGCAGCAGGGAATCTTTTTTTGCGCTTTGCGAAATTGCCGTATCCAGCAAAATGCCTTCCATCAAAACTTGGTCAACCTGTTCCCATGAATTCTTATTGTTCTTTATACTCTTTATATCCATCAAAATTTTTCTGCTCTCTTGAATATTACCCCTTTCCAGTTCACATCTTGCAATTCTAATCACAAGAGGCCCGTATAAAAGGTCTGGGGCTTTCTCCAGAATAGGCATATAGGCAGCATAAGCGCTATCCCATTTTTTATCGTAATAAAACACTGCTGCGTTTAAAAGTTCTTTTGAAAAGGCATCTTTTGAGTTTTCGCTTCCCTGCAAGGCAAGTTCCCTGCGCAAAACTTCATTTTTAAACACACCCGGAGGCAGCAACTCAAGCTCGCCATCGGTATCCTCTAAATTTGAAACCGTTCCCTGAGCAATTGCTATGGAAAAACAAAAGGCAAAAACCGCAAAAAACAGAAATTTCATTGAAGATAAATATAGTAAGTGCTGATTAACTCACAAGGCTAGTGGTAGACTAGCGGGGAGTAGGTAACCCCTCACCAACTCTCCCCACTAGCTATTTTTTATAAACTCACTGTTTGTCTTTGCTAGGATTTGTTCTCATCCAGCCGAATTTTTGCTCGGCGTGATAGCGCTGGTACGGGGCGGTTGTGAATGTTGGCTGCCCGTCATTATTCAAGCAACCTTCATAAGGCAAATCAACCCTGTCTATCTTTGCTATATAAACGCCATTGCCGAAACGACGTCCATCTGAGGAGAAAGGATAAATATTAACATTTACCTTTACCAAGCCATTTGTCGTTAAAACATTTTTCGTTCCGTAATTGTTAGCGGTTGGTACTTGGCAGTCTTTGCTTGCGTTTTTGCCTATAGCTCCATTCTCGCTAACAGATGCCTTTTCAGCATCGGTATAATTTGGTCCTTGCACAACGCTACGGAATTCTCTTTCGGTGACAACTTCGCGGTACTGGGTCACAAAATTGCCAAGCTGGTCATAAAGAATAACCGAAAGCTGGAAAGGCTGTGTTGCCAGCAAGCTGAAGTTCAAGCAATTTATGCGTGGTTCGTCTTCTTTGGTTCTGTCTGCAATGCAGCGAGTTGGAGCAATTTGCCCGTTGCCGCCAGCAGAGCTTTCATTTTCAAAACCATTTTTAACAAACTGATATCCGCCATAGTGTGCCGGTTTTTTGGGGTCTGCTATCCCATAAAAGTCATAGCTAGGATTATCTTCTATCGCTGGCGGCAAACCGAAAACTTTTTGCAGCTCTTTGTCGTCCATCCAATCCTTATAAGTAATACCATTTACATTGCCGCTTGCATTTGGGAAAGCCGTTAAAAGCAACTCGCCTGCTCTTTGCGGAGGAATGGGTGTACCTACTTTTCCAAAGCCGTGAACTGTGTTATTGGAAGTTGGATTAACAAGTTTTTGTTCCACGGGATCCCAAATGCCATTATTATTGGGGAATCTGCCGTTATTGGGCAACTGGGCGCAAGCATCGCAGCTACCTTCTTTGGGGTTTCCTGTGAACCACTTGTCCACATCAAATATAGGTTTAATGGGATTTTTATCGCCAGGTATAGGCTTGAATTCTGGCTGTGGCATTTTTGTTGTGTTAACACCCCAAGCTACTTTTGTAGATTCTACATTAAGATGAGATTTCACATACCAATCGCCGTTGTTTGGCAAAGTCACATGATGGGGGTCTGAGTAACCTATATCTACCAAGTCACCAACTTTTACGTTGAAAGAAAGAGAATCACCAGAGCCTATTGTCAATGAACAATCTTGGAGACCTTTGCACACATCTCCAGTTATTGTGTACATAAATCCGTTTTTGCCATCGGCTCCCACATAATCTATGCTTGAAAGTTTGTAGCCAGTTACGTCTTTTCTAGTTGGGTCTGACTTTTTAACTATTATGGGGAATTGAGTTCCGTCAAGGAATTTCTTTATGTCTTCCATATTTAATTTGGTGCTTACCCAAATCAGCGTTTCATTTTTGCCTTCTGCATTTATGGTTGTTTCTGCCTTTATAATGCTAGGAGCGCCAAAGTTCGAGGGAGAAATATCGGTAAGCGCAAAACGAAGCTTTAAGTTTGAAGCCATAGTTTGCCTTTCTGCATAAAAGAAATTGATGGCATGGATAGAGTTGTCATCCCAATTTCTCGCCTTAGCTATGCTGTCTATGCGAAAGGCACCACTCACTGCCGAATGAATACCGCCTAAATCCATAACCAATATGCCATCTATAAATACCCACATATCATCATCACCTGTAAATTCAAATCTATCGGTATTGGGTATGGCATTCCCTTGGGCATCGGTAGAAAAACTCCTATACTTAAATTCTGCGGAGCCAGCAACCGTAAAACCAAAATTGTGCAAGTAGTTTTTTAAATTAGCTAGAGAATCCACTGCTTTTTGGGCAGCATTGGGATTTTTTGGTCCGCCTTGAGTCCACCAAGCTCCGCAATTACCAGTAGTGCTTCTAGTCGGGCACCATTGAGCTAAACTCTGCATACCAAAGGTTTTACCTTTCTCATAATATTGGCTTGAAGGGTCATCGTATTTATCCAGCGGGAAATACCCAGAAACGTCTATTTCGTAAAGTCCACCCCTAAGTGTCAATACTAGCGGCTCTTTAACGGTTTTTGTGTACGAACCATCGGTGTACCAGCGTTCCAGATGGTCTCCATAGCACGCAGGAGTGCTTGAAGGCATAGGTCTTGCGCAATAACGCCCGTTTATAGCTTTTTCTATATCATTGTCTCCCTTTTTTTCTTCTGCCGAGCATTGGCTGTAATCCAACGTTTCCCTAACCATGCCTGTAGTGGCGTTGGTACCTGTTTTGCATTGTCTGTCGGCAGCTGATTTTTGGCTGTCAAATTCTTCAAAACCGGCCTCCGTCACCTGAAAATCACGAATTATAATGTCCAACTCAACTTGTTGTGGTAGCGTTGTCTGCGCCCAAGCTGCGCCGAAAGCAACTAATGAAAAAATTGGTGCGAATTTTTTAAACATAACACCTCCAAAACTGGTTACATAAGTAAATATACAAAAATATACATATTATATCAAAATATCCAATGTTTTTCACGTAAAATGTCAATTTTATGTGATATTTTTACTATATTACCCTAGTGAACTTGCAAGGCAAAAAAATATTACTTGGAATAACGGGAGGCATAGCAGCTTACAAGGCTTGCGAATTGCTTCGCATTTTGCAAAAAAGAGGGGCAGAGGTTCGTGTGGCAATGACTTCTGAAGCCACCAAATTCGTTGGGCAAACAACCTTTGCCGCACTCTCAAACTTCCCTGTTTACACAGAAACCGCAGCCACAGACTCAAAACCATTTCAGCACATAGACTACCCTCGCTGGGCAGATATTTACATAATTGCCCCCTGCTCCGCAACAACTTTAGCCCGTTTTGCTTCCGGCACAGGCGAAGAACCTGTTTCTCTTTGCTTTTTGGCAATGCAAGGCGAAAAATGGGTTGTTCCAGCTATGAATTGTGTTATGTTCAATTCAAAAGCTGTGCAAAGAAATTTGCAAACCCTTCGCTCTTGGGGCGTTAAAATTGTGGAGCCAGCAACCGGGCATTTAGCTTGCGGCGAAGAAGGAGCGGGCAAATTCCCAGAACCAGAAGACATTGCAGACGAACTTGAATTTTACGGGACAAAGAAAAACAAAACCCTGCTGATAACCATAGGTCGCACCCAAGAATCAATAGACCCTGTTCGCTACATATCGAACAAATCAAGCGGAAAAACGGGTGTGGCAATAGCAAAAGAATTTTTGCGTAATGGCTGGCGTGTTATAGCAGTTTGCGGACCAATGGAAGCAAAACTGTCGGTACAATGCGAAAAAATAGAGGTAAAAAGCGCAGAAGAAATGAACCGCGCAGTGCTTAAAATGCAAAAACAAGCAAACGCCATTGTGCATTGCGCCGCCGTTGCAGACTACCGCCCAAAACAAACAGCATCTCAAAAACTGAAAAACAGCAGAGCAATTCAAAAACTGGAACTAGAAGAAACTCCGAACATTTTGAAAAACACAATAAAAAACAAAACCTCAAAACAAAAAATAGTATCTTTCGCTCTGGAAACCGAAAACGCCTTGAAAAACGCCAAGAAAAAATTTGAAGCCGGCGGCATAGATATTTTAGTTGTAAACACAGCGGATAATTTTGGAAATGATAAGGTTGAATATGGGATTTTGAGTAAAGGTAGCCAAAGCGAAGAACTCGCTTGTGGTAGCAAGGAGGAGTTGGCTTTGGAGGTGTTTGAGGGGGTGGATGGCTAAACTTCTCCTACCATTAGCGTTCCTCGTCTTATACGCCTGTGAAGAAAGCAGCGGTGCAGGTAGCTATGATGCACTTGCGCTTGCTTATGCGGAACTTCGCATAGCAACGCAGGAATATGGAGAAACGGAAAATGGCAAAGTCATTCGCTTTCAAATTTTGGAAAAACACGGACTTTCTGCGGAGAGCTTTGAAAAAAAAACAGAAGAATTAAAAAAAGAGCCTGAAAAATGGATGATATTTCAAAAAACCGTTACCGCTATTTTAGATACAATTGCAAAATGAAAATTCTACTCCCTATTTTAACGATTTTCGCTTGTCTTGTTTTTGCAGGAACTGGAGTATCTTACAAAGAGGCAATAGAGGGCAACAAAAAAAATGGCAAACCTATTTTGCTCGAATTTTACGCAGACTGGTGCATTCCCTGCATTGAAATGGAAAAAACAGTTTTTAAAGACCCCGCTGTGGCAAAAGAACTCAAAAACAATTTTTATTTTGTTCGCCTGAACACAGAAAAAGAAGACCAAATTTTTTGCGAAGGAGAAACCATGCCCATTCTAGACTGCGTAGAACTCTGGGAAATCCCCGGCATCCCCTCCTTTGCCGTTTTGGATAAAAACGGAAGTTTAAAGCATATTGCAACAGGCACACTTGATAAAAAAGTATTTCTAAACTTCTTAAAAGCAATAAGGAAAAAATGAAATATCTTTTCTGGCTAACCCTTATTTTGCTGATGCAAGTATATATCCTGTACCCAATAACCCTACGCCTATTTTCACTATTTTCAAAAAAATCCAAAAATTCTGGAAATCCTGTAAATTCTGAAAATTCTGGTTCAGACAAAGTTTCAATCATAATCTCCGCGCACAACGAAGAAGAAATTATTGAAGAGAAAATTTTGAACACACTGGCTTTGGACTACCCGAAAGATAAAATGGAAATTTGGATTGGCGATGATGGTTCTGCTGACAAAACCGCAGAAATTGCGCAAAAGTTCAGCGAAGTGCATTTATTTAAAAAAGAAAAAAACGAAGGAAAAGCCGCTATGCTTAACGACTTGTGCAAAAAAGCAAAAGGTGATTTTTTTCTCTTTAGCGATGCAAACACAATGATTGAAAAAAACGCATTGAAAAATTTAATATCTGAATTTACCGATAGTAGCATTGGCTGCGTTTGCGGGCAGCTTGCGCTAAGAGATGAAAGCGGTTCTGCTCTGAGCAAAACAGAAAGCGTTTATTGGAGGGGAGAATCAAAATTGAAAATGCTGGAAAGCCGTTTTGGAGCGGTGATGGGGAGCAATGGTGCATTATACGCTATTCGCTCGGAATTATACCCAACTCTTCCAACGCATAAAACCATAATGGATGATTTTTACATAACGGCAAAAATTCTGATGAACAATCATTCCTGCGTATTTTGCGAAAATGCCCTCGCCTTTGAAAATACATCCATTTCTAAATATGGAGAATTCAACCGCAAGGTTCGCATTGGCAGAGCCAATTTCAATTTTCTTTCCACATTTTTTCCTCTGCTAAGTCCATTGAAGCCAATGAGAGCGTATATGTTTTTATCGCATAAATTACTGAGGTGGTTAAGCCCCTTTTTGCTTTTGGCACTTTTTGCAAGCAGTGTTTTTTTAATGGAAGCGCATATATTTTACAAAGCATTTTTGAGCATTGAATTGCTGCTGGCCATCGCCGCATTATTAGGTGTGCGGGTGTGCAATTATTTTTTAAGTATGAATTTTGCCTTGTTTCTAGGTTTTTGCAAATCCTTTTTCAAAGAAAGCGGCGGTGCGTGGAAAAGAGAGGAACGTCAAAAATAAAATCCAGCTTCAATATTCATTCCACTGTTGAATGTCGGTTGCATAACAAAATATGCGGGGTTGTCAAAGTTGTGAAGCATTGCATCAACTGCGGCATCTGCAAGGGAGTAGAGATAGAATAATGTTATTGACCAAACATATTGATTTCTTTTTTTTCTAAAAAACAAAATGTCTTCTTCTGCAATGCTTATTGCCACGTCATCTTCGGCTTGCTTTGCCTGCCGCAAGTTCATTAAATGATATTCCACCATTTTTTGCCGTGAATAATAGCTAATCGCGCTGCCCAGCAAACCCATATAGAGCAAGCCTGCTTTGCCGTATTCGTGGTTGTAAATTTGCCCCCAGCCTGGAACCAAAGCTCCGCGCCATAAGGCCGAGAATGCAGAATGAGTTTCTGTATTGTGCCCCTGATTGTTTTTCCAAATTCCATAAGCATCAAAGGCACCATAAATGTGAAGCCCAGCAAGCCAGGCAAATTCGGATGTCCATAAATCTTTTGAGGCTCTTTTTTTGGACTGTTCTTTTGATAGAACCCTAGTGTGCATTATTTCGCTTTCTTCCCATTCTTTCAATTCATATTCATAAATATCCGAAGAATCACTGTGCAAAGCAATTAGGTCGCTGTAAAAGGAAATGGAGTCTCTGTATGTTCTTATGTTTTTGTTGAAAACTCTGTTTTGCCTGAATTTATTGTAAAAAGTTTCGTAAATCAAAGCAGTTTCAAATGCAAACAAAAAGCCGCCTCTAACGTAATGCCCAGTGTAAAACTGCCCACCGCCCGGAAAGAAAAAAGAGGTTAAATGTACCATAGCTAAATCATTATTCTTAGTTTCAATATCCCAGTCATATTTTTTCAAAGTATCTATTGCCAGAACACCGGTGTTGTTCTGGGCAAAGGCAAGAGTGGCAAAAAAAAGCAAGATAAATTTTCGCAAAAACACTAAATTCTCCGTTTATCTTTGGTAAAGATAGATTTTTCTAACTTATAGCCACGGTTGAGAGGATAGTATGCATAAAAAAAGCACAGACATAGACCAATTCAAAAAGGTCGCTGCAGAAACTAAATATCGCGAAGAATTGCGTGACAGGATGAAATTTGCATCCACCGCAGAAACCGATTCGCTTTTCCGCGAACTGGGGACAACTAGGGAGGGGTTGAGTGAAGAACAAGTGGATAAATCTAGGGAACGTTACGGCAGCAATAGGGTGACGCACGGCAAAAAGTTGTCACTATCGCAACGCCTCGCAAAAGCCTTTATAAATCCATTTACCGCCGTCCTGTTCTGTTTAGCTGTGCTTTCATCAATTACCGATATTATAATGCCTGATGAACCAGACCCGCTGGCGGTTATTATCATTTCTACTATGGTGCTGATTTCTGGCATTTTGCGGTTTGTGCAGGAAACCAGAAGCGGAAATGCCGCCGAAAATTTGCTCAAGTTGATAAAGACCACTACCAATGTGCGGCGGAAGGAAACTGGCAACGAGGAAATTCCACTTGATGAAGTGGTAGTTGGAGATATTGTGCATTTGGCGGCAGGCGATATGGTTCCAGCCGATGTGCGAATTATTCAAGCCAAAGATATGTTCGTAAGCCAAGCCGCACTAACAGGTGAAAGCCTTGCGGTTGAAAAACTTCCTAATGCAAACATCAGTTTGGGCGATTTGACCGAATCCCAAAATCTCGCATTTATGGGCACTGATGTGGTGAGCGGCAGCGCAACAGGCGTGGTGATAGTCACAGGAGACGATACTATTTTCGGCGAAATGGCAAAGAGCGTTAATGTAAAGCCTGTGAAGACCAGTTTTGAAAAAGGCGTTA